>Ga0228536_1000387_pt1 | contig 89729 bp, 79 predicted proteins | sample SJ1Smetagenome_FD_168611 | JGI IMG/M metagenome (GOLD analysis project Ga0228536, IMG submission 168611) | Enriched culture of PCE-dechlorinating microbial communities from Ithaca, New York, USA - SJ1.S | ecosystem: Engineered > Modeled > Simulated communities (microbial... > Unclassified...
CATAATCTTTGCAAGCTTTAATTTGTACTTCTTTACTATACTTCGCTTTTCTTCCCATAAAAAATACCTCCAAGTAGATAATCTAATTTTAATTAATTAGACTGTCTACTTTGGAAGTATCATATCAGTTTTCTTTAAGCTATTTTTTATGTGCTCCCAGCATGGGCGTAAACTAGGCGGTTAAAGTCCACTACGGGCTTGGTAATAGGAACCGTTAGATAAGAGTAAGAGTGTCCATGGTTATGCGGAATCTTAAGGAAGCTAGAGGCAAAGTCCTTAACCGACGAACAGAAATCACATCAGGGTGAAGCAGAGTGGATGAGTTTGCATATCAAAACAAAGTCTAATACTACCCGCCCAGATATAATATGAATGAAGCCTATCTAGCGGTGCTGGAGGTTGATCAATTAATTAATTATTTATCTTTCAATCTATTAATAATAAAATTCATATTCTTTTATCAAAAACACCTTTACGATATTTTTTATGTATTCCATAGTATTATTTCTCGCGTCATCATAACTTATTTGATTTCTTAGTACTCTCTTTAGCATTCCTTCAAAGATCAATAGAGTCATGTCATTTAGCTTTTCCGCATCTTCTTCTCTTATGTATCCTTCTTCAACGCATAAAGAAACAGTGGTTTTACCCCTTTCTTTGATATCACTTTTAAGAAGCATAGTTGTTATGTTTTCATCAAATTTTACTAAATCTTCAGGGAAAAATTTATAATATTCATCAACATAGTGTTCAAAATGCTTATCTAAATTAGGAAAGAAAATAGCATTATAAATTTCTGGCTTATCATAAGCAAAATCACAAAAACATTCCCATACTTTTAAGAACATATCCATTGCATTTTTCGCATCGACAAGATAAGTTCTTAGAGCTAGAGCGTAGTCTTTTAAACTTCTCATGGCAGTGTAGAAAAGCAAATGGTCTAGATTTTCAAAATAATTATATAAGGTAGCGCTGTTAAATCCAGCTTTTTTAGCAACATCTCTTATTTTCACGCCATTAAATCCAGACTCTTCTATTATCTCTTCGGCTGCATTAATGAATTTTAGCATCATATTTTTCTTTTGCAAATTTTTATCTTTCATTACATCACCAATTTGTAGTTTTAGAATATATTAACATAAATATCATTATATTACAATTTAAATTGGTATCACAGTGCTCTATACAACTAAAAAAACTCACATTTATAAATTTAATACGAATTAAATTAATATTTAAAAATTTCATAATAGTTATTGTAATGTAATCGTGATTATGATAATATAATTTTTAACAAAGATAATCATGATTATTATAAAGGGAGTGAAATAATGAAATTAGAGATTGGTAATTTTTATGTTAAAGATGTTCTTTTTGGCGAGGAGACATCTTACAAGGACGGCATACTCACTATCAACAAGGAAGATGCTTTAGCTTTTATCAAAGAAGATGAGCATATCACAGATGTGGATATTGAAATTGCTAAACCAGGAGAAAATACTCGTATAGTTCCTGTGAAAGAAGCTGCAGAACCGAGAGTTAGACCTGATGGAAGAAGCACTTTCCCGGGTGTAACAGGGGAATTAGAGGCATGTGGCAATGGGAGAGTACATGCGTTAAAAGGCGTTAGTGTATTAGGTGTTGGCATGCATTATGGTAGTTTTGGCGATGGATTGATTGACATGGGTGGAGAAGGAGCAAAATATACTTTATTCTCAAAATTAATCAACATTTGTGTAGTAGCTGATACAGATGAAGAGTTTGAAAGATTTGAACAACAAAAGAAAAACAGGGCAATTAGGTGGGCTACACATAGATTTGCTGAGTATTTAGGTAATACTGTCAAGATGCTAGATCCTGAAACAATTGATGTATTTGAATTAGAGCCTGTATTAAAAAGAGAAGAAAACGTTTCTAAATTACCTTCAGTTGTTCTAGTAATGCAACCTCAATCTCAGATGGAAGAGCTAGGGTATAATGATTTAGTATATGGTTGGGATATGAATAAATACCTACCTACATTCATGCATCCAAATGAGGTTCTCGATGGAGCTTTGATTTCAGGAAGTTTCATGCCAGCCTCATCAAAATGGTCTACTTATGATTTCCAAAATTTTCCTACCATTAAAGAGCTATATAAAGAGCATGGGAAGAGCATTAACTTTTTAGGAGTGATAATGTCAAATTTGAATGTTTCACTAGAGCAAAAAAAGAGATCTTCAATATTTGTCGCACAAATGGCTAAATCATTAGGTGCAGATGGAGCGATTGTAACTGAAGAGGGATATGGCAATCCAGATGCAGACTATATTATGTGTATTAGAGCTTTAGAGGATGTAGGGGTTAAGACAGTTGGAATAAGCAATGAATGTACTGGAAGAGATGGTGCAAGTCAACCTCTAGTCACTTTAGATGAGAAAGCTGATGCTTTAGTGTCTACTGGAAATGTTTCCGAATTAATAGAACTTCCAAAGGCAGATAAAGTAATAGGGGAACTAGAAGCTCTCGCTAGAGATGGCTTGTCAGGAGGATGGAGTTATGACGAAATTCTTGGTTCTTCTGTTAGAGAAGATGGGTCAATAATTATGGAAAACAATGCAATGTTTTGTGGTGATGGAATTTCTGGCTGGTCTATAAAGACAATGAAAGAATTTTAGGAGGTGTAAAGATGAAAAAAGCAGTTCATTATATAAATCAATTTTTTGCCGGCATTGGTGGAGAGGAGATGGCAGATTATAAGCCTGAGATTAGAGAAGGGCTCGTAGGACCTTCATTAGCACTAAACAGCATGATAGATGCTGAGGTAACGCATACTATAATCTGCGGAGATAATTTCATGGGAACTCATACTGATGAAGCAGTTGAGGAGATATTAAAATTTCTAGAAGGTATTGATTTTGATATTTTTATAGCAGGACCAGCTTTTAATGCGGGTAGGTATGGTGTTGCTTGTGGTACAATATGTAAAGCAGTTAAAGAAAAGTTCAATGTTGAAGCTATAACCTCAATGAATGAAGAAAATCCTGGAGTGGATATGTTTAAAAAAGATATATATATCTTTAAAGGTGGTAAATCAGCAGCTAAACTTAGAGATGATGTAAAGAAAATGGCTGATTTTGCAAATAAAATTCTAAATGGCAAGAAAACAGGTTCAGCTGATGAAGAGGGCTTCTTTGAGAGAGGTATAAGATCTCAAGTATGGATTGATGATAAGAAAACTGCAGCAAGAAGAGGAGTAGAAATGCTCATCAAGAAGTTGAACAATGAAGAATTTGTCACAGAGCTTCCTATTCCAAAACAAGATAGAGTAGATATAGCACATCCAATAAAAGATTTGTCAAAAGCTAATATTGCACTTGTTACAACAGGAGGAATAGTTCCCGTAGAGAATCCAGATAGAATTCAATCTGCTTCAGCAACAAGATGGGGCAAATATGATATTTCGAATTTAGAAAGACTAGAGTCCGGGGTGTATAAGACAATACACGCAGGTTTTGATCCTGCTGCAGCAGATGCAGACCCTAATGTTATATTGCCACTTGATGTTATGAAAGAGTATTTAAGAGAAGGCAAGATAGGAAAACTTCATAAATATTTTTATAGCACAGTTGGTACTGGAACAACTCAAAAAGAAGCTAGCAGAATGGGAAAAGAAATAGTTGAAGAACTTAAGAAAGATAAGGTTGATGGAGTTATATTAGTTTCCACCTGAGGCACTTGTACTCGTTGCGGAGCAACGATTGTAAAAGAAATAGAGAGGGCAGGAATTCCTGTAGTTCAAATGTGCAATTTGGTTCCAGTAGCATTGACTGTAGGAGCAAATCGAATAGTTCCAACTATATCAATCCCTTATCCATTAGGAGATCCATTAACTCCAAAAGAACAACAATATAAATTGAGATATCACAGAGTAGGAGTAGCTTTAGATGCTCTAACTACTGAAATAGAAGATCAAACAGTATTTAAAGTTAAATTTTAAATAGGGGCTTTAAAAGCCCCTTGAATTCTCTTAAAAAAATGGATAGGAGAGATATATTATGGAAAGCGCAAAAAAGAAGGACAATGCTGTTTTTTATATTTCTTTAATTTTAACTATAGGAATTGTTACATGGAGTATAGTTAATCAAGATTATTTTTCTAGATTTGCAAATTCACTTTTAAACTTTCTAACTAATAAATTTGGGTGGCTGTATTTGACATCGATGTTTATTTTTGTAATATTTGCTGTTGTTTTAGCGTTTAGTAAATATGGAAACATTAAACTTGGGAGTGAAGATTCAAAGCCTGAATATAGTACAAAATCATGGTTTGGAATGCTCTTTGGTGCAGGAATGGGCATTGGATTGGTATTTTGGGGTGTTGCAGAACCTATTTCTCATTTTGTAAATCCTGCCAATGGCATACAAGCTGGTACTCCTCAAGCTTTTAACTTTGCTATGAAATCTTCTTTCATGCATTGGGGTCTTCATCCTTGGGCAAATTATAGCATAATAGGCTTAGCTCTAGCATATTTTCAATTCAGAAAAGGTAAACCCGGCTTAATAAGCAGCATATTTATACCGATATTTGGGGAAAAAAGAATAAATGGCCCAATAGGAAAGACTATAGATATATTAGCTGTATTTGCTACTGTAGCTGGAGTTGCTACATCACTTGGGTTAGGTACTATGCAGATAAATAGCGGGTTAAATTATTTATTTGATATTCCTGAAACAAGGTTAGTGCAAATTATAATCATTGGAGTTGTAACAGTGTTATATATTTGGACAGCTGTTAGTGGAATTGACAAGGGGATTAAATTTTTAGGGGATATGAATCTTATTTTAGCGTTTACATTACTGATATTGACAATATTATTGGGGCCAACTTTAAAAGTTATTAATTCACTTACAAATGGAATTGGATTGTATTTAAATAATTTTATATCAGATAGTCTGCATATAGAAGCTATGGGAGATAATTCTTGGACTAACGCATGGACCATTTTTTATTGGGCTTGGTGGATTGCTTGGGCGCCATTTGTTGGGACATTCATTGCTAGAATATCTAAAGGTAGGACTATTAGAGAGTTCATAGGAGGAGTTATGTTAGCACCTGCATTGGTTTCTCTGATTTGGTTTGCTGCTTTTGGATCTATGGGAATGAATTTACTTGATAAAATAGGTTTGGAGGGTTTAACCCTCGCAGCTAGTAATCCTTCTACAGCACTCTTTAAAGTTTTCGATTATTATCCTCTTAGTACAGTACTATCAATGATAACAGTGGTATTATTGGGAACATTTTTTATAACTTCAGCAAATTCAGCCACTTTTGTACTTGGAATGCTATCCTCGCATGGGGATTTAAATCCAAGCACAAGAAAGCAGTTCATATGGGGAATTGTACAAGCGCTTCTGGCAACGTCATTGCTTTTAGCAGGAGGGCTACAAGCATTACAGACAGCATCTGTTGCAGCTGCATTTCCATTTATATTTGTTATGCTTTTAGCGATAGTTTCATTAGTAAAAGCTTTAAAAGAAGAAAAGATATAGGCTAGCCTATATCTTTTCTCGATATACAATACCGTAAATTAAATAATTTAATCCTGCAATTAACAGGATCAGACCTATTAAAACAGAAACTGTTACCCAAGTGATTAGAGGATTAAGTAGTAACAAAACTCCAAAGAGCAACAATAAAATATTCATTACAATACTTGTTGAATAAATAGCTGGACTAATTTTTTTATATATTCCTATTGAGAAGAAATTTTGTACAGCTTCTACTATAAACCAGATGGCTACTGCATAAGTCAAAATATTTATAGCAAATTCAGTCTTAAATAACAGCAATATTCCAAATAAAGTTAATAAAATGCCAAAGAACAACATAAACTTAGATCTGAAATTAAACTCTTCTCTTAAATTCCAATAAGCTATTATCATCATAATACCTCTGACTACACTGACTGCTCCGATAATAATCGCCAAAGTGGCTACTGTAGCTAAAGGATTCACAAAAGCAGTAACACTTGCTACTATCATTATCAAACCACCTATGATGTATAGAAAATTTCTCTTAGTCATTATATCCCCTCCTTTTAATTCTTACATAAAGTTTTTACCCCAAAATACCAATAAAAAACAATTTAAAGTTTTATATTACGCAAATACAACTGTATGGTATAATTATATTAAAATTTCAAATAATTAAAATTACTGGAGTGTGATTTAATGAAAGATTTAATACCAACTAAGGTTGAAGGTTTATACATAAGAAAAGCTATTAGAGAAGATGTGCCATTGATTTTGAAATTTATTAAAGAACTGGCTGACTATGAAAAAATGCTTGATCAAGTGGTAGCAACAGAAGAGATAATTGAAGATTCAATATTTAACAGGAATAAGGCTGAAGTTGTATTTGCCGTTTATGATGGTGAAGAAGTTGGGTTTGCACTGTATTTTAATAATTTTTCAACTTTTTTAGGGAAACCTGGATTGTATTTGGAAGATTTATATGTAAGGGAGCAAATGAGAGGAAAAGGAATAGGAAAAACACTTTTAGCCTATTTGGCAAAGATAGCAGTGGAAGAAGATTGTGGGAGATTTGAATGGTGGTGCTTGGATTGGAATAAACCATCGATTGATTTTTATTTGAAATTAGGTGCTATTCCTATGGATGAATGGACTGTTTATAGACTGTGTGATGATGCATTAATTGAACTATCAAAGGCATTTTAAATATTTAGCATTTGGAGGATAAAATGAAGATAGAATGGAATAAAAAATATACTACTATTTCAGCGTATTCCATCATAGTTGTGTTTCTTAGCATAATTTTTTACATAATAATCTCTGAATTTGGATTATTTTTAGCTTGGTTAAATAGATATATAAAAGTTTTTGAGCCATTTACAATAGGATTTGCAATCGCATATTTAGCAAATTTTATATTAGATTTTATTGAAAGAAAAGCATTCAAATCATTTTTTGCTCAACGTAGAGAAAATAAGGCAAAGAGAACATTGAGTATAATATCGACATATTTAATATTGTTTGCTGGTTTATTTTTATTCATCTATCTTGTTTTACCTCAATTAATAAATTCTGTAACGGGAGCAGTTTATACGGTTATAAATAACTATGATTCTTTATCTAAAAGCATAATTGACTTTATAAACAAATTAAATATATCACAGTCATATATTGATGACATTGTTTTAAGATGGAATAATTTTGTTGATAACATAATCAATTTTATTTCTAATTCATTGCCGATCATAGGCTCTTATGCGGGTAAATTGTTTTCAAGTGTATGGAATATAGTATTGGGTATTATCATATCCATTTATATGCTAATTGAAAAAGAGAAATTTTCTATGTTAATTAAGAAACTAGATTTTAGCATTTTCTCAAAAGAAAGAGCAATGAGAAATATTGAGTTGGCAAAAAGGGCGGATGACATATTTGGAAGGTTTCTAGTTGGAAAGATAATCGACTCGACAATAATTGCGATTTTGACCTATATAGTTTTAACTGTGACCAAAATGCCATATTCGCTATTAATCTCATTTATCGTTGGAGTTACAAATATAATTCCTTTTTTCGGACCTTTTATTGGAGCAATTCCTTCGTTTTTCATCATATTATTTGTTTCTCCAATTAAAGCATTATGGTTTCTAGTAATTATCTTGATAATTCAGCAGTTAGATGGGAACGTAATTGGCCCTAAAATACTTGGAGATACACTTGGCATATCTGCATTTTGGATATTGTTTTCTCTATTAATATCAGGTGAGATATTTGGGTTTATTGGTCTAGTTATTGGTGTGCCGCTTTTTGTATTTGTATATTCAATTGTCAAAGATAATGTGGAAAAACGGCTTCAAAACAAAGGATTACCTGTAGAAACAATCAAATATAAGGAGTATTAACTAAAATGCATTTTGAATATGGAAATGTAGAAAAAGACTATCTGAGTAAGAAAGACAAGAAGATGGGGTTTGTTATCAATCATTATGGGCACATATATAGAGAAGTAGAAAAAGACATTTTTAAGGCTCTGATTAAAAATATATTAAGTCAGCAAATATCTTCCAAAGCCTATGAAACTATATTAAATAGGTTTATAGACTTGACGGATGATTTTGATAAAAAAAGATTATTAGCAATTGATGAAAATGATTATAGAGAATGTGGAATAAGCAAAAGAAAATGCGAATATATAAAGACAATGATAGAACATAAATATATTTATGGATATGATTTTGATGCATTAAAAGAATTAAATGACGATGAAGCTATTGATGCTTTGATAAAATTTCCTGGAGTAGGTAAATGGACAGCTCAAATGACTTTAATCTTTTCGCTTGGAAGAAAGGATATTTTGGCTTTAGATGATTTTGGGATTAGAAAAGGCTTGTCGATGATGTATGGTGAAGATATAAATGATAAGTCTGCAATAAAAAAATATAAAGATATGTTTAGCCCATATTCTACAATTGCCTCGTTTTATATCTGGGAAATAGCTATGGATAAAGCATTTAACAAATGGTATTTAAATGGAACTGTATGAAAGTTAATCAATTTGAAATATTGCTTTAAAATCAATGCGATATTTTTTCAATCAACAGCTAAATTTATTTTGTATTTGTATTGACAAGCATAAACCAAATTGTTATACTTATTTAAGTCAGCACAAATTAGATATCATTTATTGGATATTGATTTCAAGCATATCACTGAAAATTTATCGCTTTGCGGGTGTAGCTCAGTGGTAGAGCACTGGCTTCCCAAGCCAGCTGCGAGGGTTCGATTCCCTTCACCCGCTCCACCAAATGTATGGTGGGTATGGCCTAGTTGGTTAGGGCGCCAGATTGTGGCTCTGGAGGTCATGGGTTCGAATCCCATTACCCACCCCATAGTTGATCCATTAGCTCAGTCGGCAGAGCACCTGACTTTTAATCAGGGTGTCCCGCGTTCGAGTCGCGGATGGATCACCATTATATGACTCATTAGCTCAGTTGGTAGAGCACCTGACTCTTAATCAGGGTGTCCAGGGTTCGAGTCCCTGATGGGTCACCATATGCGGGAATGGCGGAATTGGCAGACGCGCTAGACTTAGGATCTAGTGTCTTTGACGTGGGGGTTCAAATCCTCTTTCCCGCACCATATCAACCAGAGAAATTATTCTCTGGTTTTTAAATTTTTACTTATTGTTGTTTTTTGTGATATAATTAAATAAATATTATTTATAAGCACCCTTAGCTCAGTTGGATAGAGTCGCTGGCTTCGAACCAGTTGGTCGGGGGTTCGAGTCCCTCAGGGTGCACCATTTAAGCCTTATCATTTGCAGATAAGGTTTTTGTTTTTTTATATTGATTTTATGCTATACTTAATTAATGGAGGAGAAAATGGATATTTATATTCCCGAATACGTGAATAAAATTTTATATATGTTAGAATCAAATGGCTATCAAGCATATCTTGTTGGTGGCTGTGTGAGGGATCACTTAATAGGCAAAAAACCATCTGATTATGATGTAGCAACAAATGCTACACCTGAGGATATAGAAAGAATTTTTAGTGACTTTAAAATTGTCGACATAGGGAAAAAGTTTGGAACTATAACGATTGTCATGGAAGAAGCACAAGTTGAAGTTACTACATTTAGATCAGAAGATAAATACATTAAAGGCAGGAAGCCTGAAAATGTAAAATATATATCAAACTTAACAGAAGATCTCAAAAGAAGAGATTTTACAATTAATGCTATAGCATACAATCCTAAAGTTGGTTTTATAGATCCTTTCGGAGGAATGAGTGATTTAAAATTAAGGACGATAAGATGTGTTGGGGATCCGAATGAGAGGTTAAAAGAGGATTATTTGAGGATACTTCGAGCTGTTAGATTTGCGACACAACTCGAATTTACAATAGATGTACAAACAGCTAATGCCTGTGCTAAATTTTCTAGCAAATTAAAGGATATAAGCAAAGAGAGAATAAGAGATGAATTTATTAAAATTCTTCTTTCAGACAAACCATCTTATGGCATTAGACTTATGAAGGACCTCGGAATTTTGCAGGTTATTTTGCCTGAAATGATTCCTGCTATAGGATTTGATCAGAGAAATCCTCATCATGATTTAACCGTTTTTGAGCATACTTTGGAAGTTTTGGATAATACGCCCAAAGTATTAGAAGTTAGAGTGGCTGCATTGTTTCATGACATAGGAAAACCCTATACTTTTAAATTAGATGAAAATGGAATAGGGCATTTTTATGGACATGAAAAAATTAGTACTGAGATTGCAAAAGAAGTTTTAACTAGATTGAATTTTTCAAATGAGTTAATAAAAAATTCTCTAGTATTGATAAATGAGCATATGAATTACGCTAAATATTTAAATAAGAAATATGTTAAAAGACAATTACAAAGGATAGGGTACAAAAATTTCAATAATTTAATTGATCTTCAAATTGCTGATAAACTCAGCAAAAAAGGAGATAAAGATTTGAGTTATTTTGAAGAGAAAAGAAGGATTTTAAGAGAAATTGAAGATGAACCTTATTCAAGAAGCCATTTAGCAGTCAATGGAGATGATTTAAAAGCTTTAGGTATACAAGAAGGTCCATTAATTGGAGAAGTTTTAGATTATTTACTTGAGGTAGTGATTGAAAATCCTAAGAAGAATAACAGGTCTGATCTAATAGAGATAGTTAAAAGCAAGTATTTAAAAAAATGATTTAAATGAAGGAGGCTAATATGGGGAAATTATTTGGTACAGATGGAGTCAGGGGAGTAGCTAATATAGAGCTTACACCTGAACTTGCATATGAGATTGGAAGAGCTGGAGGATTTGTATTAACTCATGGCAACAGGGGAAAAGTAGTTGTTGGTAAAGACACAAGAGCATCATCTGATATGCTCGAAGCTGCAATAAGTGCAGGTTTATGCTCAATAGGGTTAGATGTTATACAAGTTGGCATTATACCAACGCCAGCAGTAGCTTATTTAACTCGTAGATATAATGCTCTTGCAGGTGTAGTAATTTCAGCTTCACACAATCCCTATGAATACAACGGGATAAAGTTTTTCAGTGCAGATGGGTATAAACTACCTGATGAAATAGAAGATGAAATAGAAGATATTCTATTAAATAATAAATCAATTGAATTACGACCTATTAAAAACAGCATAGGAAGGATATATTTTGAAAATAATGCTCCAACACATTATAAAGAATATTTAAAAGAAAAGATTGGAATTGACCTAAAGGGTTATAAAATAGCCATGGACTGCGGCAATGGAGCTTTGTACAAGATAGGGCCTGAAATAATTAGAGAACTCAATGGTGATGTGATTGCAATAAACACTGAACCTGATGGGACAAATATAAACAATAATTGTGGTTCAACAAACCCTCATCTTGCTCAACAACTAGTTTTAGACACAAATGCAGATCTAGGTATTTCTTTTGACGGAGATGGAGATAGGATCATTGCAATAGATGAAAAAGGCAGAATAATCGATGGGGATCATTTGCTTGCGATTTGTGGCAGATTTTTAAAAAAGCAAAATCATTTAAACGGCAATACAATAGTTGCCACTGTAATGAGTAATATGGGTCTTGAAGTATTTTTATCTCAAAATGAGATTAATTTACTGAGAACTCCTGTTGGGGATAGGTATATAATTGAAGAAATGAAAAAAGGGAATTATGTACTTGGAGGAGAACAGTCAGGACATATCATTTTTATGGATTTAAACACTACTGGGGACGGTCTAGCGACAGGGCTGCAACTGCTAAAAATAATGATAAAAGAGAATGAAAAAGCTTCATCTCTAAATGATTTAGTAGAGAACTTACCACAAGTGTTAATAAATGCTAGAGTGAAACCGGAGAATAAAAATAAATTTTTAGATTTTCCAGAAATAGAGAATGCAATTAAAGAGTTAGAGAAAAAGTTTAGGGGCACAGGAAGGGTATTGATAAGGCCTTCAGGAACAGAGCCATTAGTAAGGGTTATGATAGAGGGCAAAGATTATGATTGGATAAAAAAAGAAGCAGAAAATTTAGCATTATTGATAGAAGAAATATTATTATAGAATAGGGGAATTAATATGAATATTGTAGCAGATTCGAGCTGCGATGTTAACGAGCAATTACTAGAATCAATTAATATTAAAGAAATTGAAGAAAAAATCAATGACAATTTAGCAATAGATTTTGTTCCATTTAAAATATATGTCGATGGGGTTGAATTTATTGATGATAAAAATCTAGATAAGAATGATTTGGTAAAACATATGCATGATAGTCCAAATCCAATAAGAACATCTTGTCCTTCACCTGGGGATTTTTTAAATTCATTTTTGAAGAGTACTACATCTTTTGCCATTACGATATCAAAAGAATTATCAGGAGCGTATAATTCAGCTATTGCAGCTAAAAATATTGCATTAGAGCAAAAAAACAAGTTCGTGCATATTTTTAATTCTAAATCAGCTAGTGCAGGAGAGGTGTTGATATTATTAAAGCTAATAGAAGAAATAAAAAAAGGTATTTCTAACATTGAAATAGTAAACAATGTAGAAAAATACATCTCTGATATGAAAACTTATTTTATTTCTGAAGATTTGGGAAATTTAATTAAAAATGGAAGAATTTCAAAAGTCAATGGCTTAATTGCTAATATATTAAATGTAAAGTTAATCATGAAAGGCAATGAATTAGGAGAGATAGAGCTAGAAGAAAAAGTAAGGGGATCAAGTAAAGCGTTTAACAAACTTGTTGATATAATAGAAAGTACAAATGTAAATTTTTCAGAGAAAATTGCAGTCATTTCTCATGCGAATGCAATTGATAAAGCTTTAGGATTAAAAGAAAAATTAAAAAAGCTCAGATTTAAGGATATAATAATTGTTGAAACTAAAGGATTGTCAACATCATATGTAAATGATGGCGGAGTGATAATAAGTTTTTAGAATTCAATATAGTAACATGAAAATTTGTAAGACTAAATAAACTCTAAATTAAAAAGGAGTCTAATTTAGTCTTACAAATAATCCTATAGAAAATAATAATGCATATTTTTGATATGGTGTTGACAAAACATCAGTAAATGCTATAATTATAAAGGCAGGCAAATTTTATGCATTTGCGGGAATGGCGGAATTGGCAGACGCGCTAGACTTAGGATCTAGTGTCATTGACGTGGGGGTTCAAGTCCTCTTTCCCGCACCAGAATCAACCAGTGGTATCAGCCATTGGTTTTTTTATATACTGTTTGTTTATATTAAAATTTTATCAGTTATGATATAATGACTTGATGGAAGAAAAGCAAAAAATTATCATAGGGGGTTCATTAATGAAAGTAGATTATGTAAAAAAAGAGAAAAATACAGTGTACTTTGATGCTCAATTCACTCCAGAAGAGTTTGAAGAAGCAGTACAAAAAGCTTATATTGCTAATAGATCAAGATTTAACATACCTGGGTTTAGAAAGGGAAAAGCGCCAAGACAATTGATAGAATTGAATTATGGAAAAGAAATCTTCTATGAAGATGCTATCAACGATTTATTACCAGAAGCATATTCACATGCTATAGATGAATTTAAATTAGAGCCAGTTGATAGACCTGATGTAGATATTGAAGACATAGAGAAAGATAAACCTATTATTGCTAAATTTAGCGTAGAAGTAAAACCAGAAGTTAAACTAGGAGATTACAGCAATTTAGAAATCGAAAAAACTGATTACTCTGTAACTGATGAAATGATAAGTGCAGAACTTGAAAGAGTAAGAGATATGAATGCAAGAATTATTGACGCAGGGGACAGAGAAATCGTTGACAAGGATATATTGACTATTGACTTTGAAGGATATATAGATGGAGAACCATTTGAAGGCGGAAGTGCTAAAGATCAAACTTTGGAAATCGGTTCTGGACAATTTATTCCTGGTTTTGAAGAAGGACTAATCGGAAAGAAAAAAGGCGAAGAAGTTGAAATAAATGTAAAGTTTCCAGAAGATTATTTTGAAGAATCTTTAAGGGGAAAAGATGCTACTTTTAAAGTTACTATAAAAGAAGTTAAATATAAAGAACTACCAGAATTAGATGATGAGTTTGCTATGGATGTAAGCGAATTTGAAACATTAGAAGAATATAAAAATAGTATTAAAGAAGAACTAGAAAAATCTTTAAAAGAGCAAGAAAATATAGATTTAGAGAATAAAATCGTAGAGAAACTAGTAGAGATATCTGAATTTGAGATACCAGATGCTATGATTGAGTCACAAATAGACTCAGAACTAGATAATTTTGATTATAGAATGAAAATGCAAGGCTTTAGTCTTGAAAAATACCTCGAGCTAACTAATATGAGCATTGATCAAATGAGAGAAAGCTTTAGAGAAGTGGCAAAGAAGAAAGTAGAAGCTCAATTAGTTTTAGAAGCTGTAGCAAAAAATGAAAAAATTGAGGCAACTGATGAAGACATACAAAAAGAATTAGAAAAAATAGCTGAATCTTATAGCCCAGATAATAAAGAGAAATTTATTGAGGACATGAAAAAAGGAGATTTAAATTTCTTAAAAGAGGGTATTATAAATGACAAGGTTTTAGATTTCCTTAAAGAAAGAGTAAAATACGTACAGATGGAGGGGTAAATATGGCGTTAGTGCCAATTGTTGTTGAACAAACAAATCGGGGAGAAAGGTCTTATGATATTTATTCTCGACTTTTAAAAGATAGAATCATCATGCTTGGAAGTGAAATAAATGACCAAGTAGCTGAATTGGTGGTTGCCCAAATGCTATTTTTGGAAGCTGAAGATCCAGAAAAAGATATTCAACTTTATATAAATAGCCCTGGGGGCTCTGTTAGTGCAGGCTTTGCAATTTATGATACTATGCAATATATAAAACCTGATGTCGCTACGATTTGCATAGGTAGAGCTGCGAGCATGGGAGCTTTTCTATTGGCAGCAGGTCAAAAAGGCAAGAGATTTGCATTGCCAAATGCTGACATTATGATACATCAGCCACTTGGAGGAGCACAAGGGCAAGCTGAAGACATTAGGATTCAAGCTGAGAAGATTATTGAGATAAGAGAAAGAATCAACCGTATATTATCTGAAAGAACAGGACAGCCTCTAGAAAGAATAGCAAAAGACACTGATAGGGATTATTATATGAGTGCATATGAAGCAGTAAAATACGGTATTATTGATGCAGTTATGGAGAAAAGAAATTAGAGGTGATTGGATGGCTAAGATTGATGATAAGCAACTTAGATGTTCATTTTGTGGTAAATCTCAAAATGAAGTCAAAAGACTTATAGCTGGCCCAAATGTTTATATATGTAATGAGTGTGTAGAATTATGCCAAGATATTATCGAAGAAGAATTTATAGATTATGAATACGACTACGATTTTGAGGATCTACCAAAACCATCTAACATAAAAATGAGTTTGGATGAATATGTGATCCAACAAGATAGAGCAAAAAAAGCTCTTGCAGTCGCTGTGTATAATCATTATAAGAGAATAAACAAAAAAACTAATAAAAAAGATGATATAGAAATTCAAAAAAGCAATATTTTGATGATTGGGCCAACTGGTTCTGGGAAGACATTATTGGCTCAAACATTGGCAAAGATATTAAATGTGCCTTTTGCCATAGCAGATGCTACTGCTTTAACAGAAGCAGGCTATGTCGGGGAAGATGTAGAGAATATAATTCTTAAACTCATTCAGGCAGCTGATTATGACATTGAAAGAGCAGAAAAAGGAATTGTCTATATAGATGAAATTGACAAAATCTCAAGAAAATCTGAGAATCCATCAATAACTAGAGATGTGAGCGGAGAGGGTGTACAGCAAGCTCTACTAAAAATACTAGAAGGAACAGTTGCGAATGTACCTCCACAAGGAGGAAGAAAACATCCACATCAAGAATTCATTCAAGTTGACACATCAAACATTCTGTTTATTGTTGGAGGAGCATTTGATGGATTAGAGAAGATCATACAATCTAGAGTAGGTAAAAAATCTCTTGGATTTGGTGCAGAGATAAATACAAAAGAACAAAACATAGCAAAATTGTTGAATAAAATACAACCTGAAGACTTGATAAAATATGGTCTTATTCCTGAGTTTGTAGGAAGATTGCCTGTGGTAGTTACTTTGGAAGAATTGGATGAAGAAGCTCTAGTTAGAATTTTAACTGAACCTAAAAATGCCATTGTAAAACAATATAAAGAGCTTTTCAGCATTGATGGAGTTGAATTAGAGTTTGAGGATCAGGCATTAAAATCGATTGCCAAGAAAGCTATTGAGAGAAAGACAGGCGCTAGAGGGTTAAGAAGTATCATTGAAGAAAAAATGGTAGATATAATGTATGAAATACCTGATAGAGAAGATATTGTTAAGTGCATTATAACTAAAGAAACTATTGAAAATGATCAAGCACCTACATTAGTGTTTTCAGAAAAAAAGACTAAAAACAATAAGAAGAGCAACAAAGAATCTGCATCATAAAGGCTCACTAATGTGGGCTTTTATTTTGCTAAAAAGAGGTGAAAAACTTGGATAAAATATATACAGTAGTAGAAAAAACACTTCCCTTGATACCTTTACGAGGAGTATCAATTTTTCCTTATATGGTGATACATTTTGATGTAGGTAGAGAAAAATCTATACAAGCTCTTGAACATGCGATGATGACTGATTCTATGATAGTACTTTCTACTCAAATAGATCCAAAAATAGATGATCCAACGGAGAATGATTTCTATGATGTTGGAACTGTAGCGAATGTCAAGCAGATGCTAAAACTTCCAGGGGGAAGCATTAGAGTTTTAGTTGAGGGTCTAAATAGATGTAAAATAAAAGAATGCATAAAAACTGAACCGTTTTTTGAGGTTATAATTGATGAGTATATTTACAATCCAGATAAACTAGAAAAAACTCCTGAAATAGAAGCTGCAATGAGATTAATAATAAACGATTTAGAAGATTATTTAGCATTAAATCCCAAAATCTCTCAAGAGCTATTAACTACAGTTGAAGACATTGAGGACCCCGGAAGATTTGCAGATGTTATAGCAAGCTACATTTTCTTAAAACAAGAAGATGATCAATCGATTCTAGAGGCTTTTGACATAGCTGAGAGATTAGAAGTTTTACACAAGATATTGCAGGCTGAAATAGAGCTTTTGAGAATTGAAGATAAAATAAACCAGAGAGTTAGAAAACAAATAAGTAAAGTTCAGAAAGAGTATTACCTGCGAGAGCAATTGAAAGCTATACAAAAAGAGCTAGGGGAAGAAGAAGATTATTCATCTGAAATTGAAGAGTATAAAGAAAAGATAAGAAAAGCGAAGATGAGTAAAGAAGCAGAAGAAAAAGCTCTTAAAGAAGTAGAGAGACTATCTAAGATGCCTAGTTATTCTGCGGAAGTAGGGGTTATTAGAACATATCTAGATTGGCTTATAGATCTGCCTTGGGCTAAAGAAACAAAAGAAAAGATAGATATAAAGAAGGCAAGAAATATATTAGATGAGGATCACTTTGGACTGGACGATGTAAAAGAGAGGATACTCGAATTTATTGCTGTTAAAAAATTAACAGGAACTTTAAAAGGTCCAATCCTCTGCTTAGTTGGACCTCCTGGAGTAGGGAAAACATCTATAGCAAAATCAATTGCAAAAGCATTGAATAGAAATTTTGTGAGGATGTCCTTAGGAGGGGTTCGCGACGAGGCAGAAATCAGAGGACATAGAAGGACATATGTCGGAAGTATGCCTGGCAGGATAATATCGTCAATAAAGAAATCAGGAAGTAAGAACCCTGTATTTTTATTAGACGAAGTGGATAAATTAGCTAACGATTTCAGAGGAGATCCAGCCAGTGCACTTTTGGAAGTGTTAGATCCAGAGCAGAATTCAACATTTACTGATCATTATCTTGAAGTTGCATTTGATTTGTCAAAAGTGATGTTTATAACTACGGCAAATACTACTGCTACAATTCCTCAAGCACTGTTAGATAGGATGGAAGTAATTAGAATTGGCGGTTATACAGAAGAAGAAAAATTTGAAATAGCTCGTAGACATTTAATACCCAAACAATTAAAAGACCATGGGCTTACTCTTGAAAATCTTTCAATTTCAGATCAAGCTTTAAGAATGGTAATTAGCAACTATACAAGAGAGGCTGGGGTCAGAAATCTTGAAAGAAACATTGCAAATTTATGTAGAAAGGCAGCTAAAAAAATTGTTGAAATAAAGACTAAAAAAGTGTCAATTAACACAAAAAATCTTGATAAATATTTAGGGCCACCTAGATTTAGATTTGACACTGTTAAAGATGAAGATTTAGTTGGAGTGGTCAATGGCTTAGCATGGACGGAGGTTGGTGGTGATACACTAAGTGTTGAGGCAATAGTGATGAAAGGCAAAGGCAGTATCCAGCTTACAGGTCAACTTGGAGATGTGATGAAAGAGTCTGCTATGGCTGGTATAAGCTATATTAGAGCAAATGCTGAAAGGTTTGGGATTGATCCTTATTTTTATAAAGACTACGATATACACATTCATGTACCTGAAGGAGCAATACCAAAAGATGGACCTTCAGCTGGGGTGACAATGGCGACGGCAGTAATATCAGCACTTAAAAATGTAAAAGTGAAAAAAGATGTCGCCATGACAGGAGAAATTACATTAAGAGGGATAGTACTTCCAGTTGGTGGAATTAAAGAGAAAGTTCTTGCAGCTCATCGAATGGGAATTAAAACGATTATATTACCAGAAGACAACAAAATAGATTTAAATGAGATATCTGATAAAGTCAAAAAAAACATAGAATTCGTATTCGTTAAAAAACTAGACGAGGTTTTAGAAAGAGCATTGCTCCTTTCTGATGGTGATAAAGATGAAAGTAATTAAATCAGAACTTGAAAGAATTGCTGTAGATAGAGAACATTATCCTGATGACCAACTACCTGAGATCGCATTTGTTGGCAGATCAAATGTAGGTAAATCTTCACTTATAAATGCTTTATTAAATAGGAAAAATTTAGCTAGAACTAGCAGCAAACCAGGTAAGACCAGAACTATTAACTTTTATTTGATAAATGAGATGATAAGATTTGTTGACTTGCCTGGATATGGCTATGCTGAAGTATCATTTTCAGAAAGAAATAAATGGGCGGATATAATTAATGAGTACCTCTTTGAAAGACCGAATTTAAAAGCTATTATAATGATTGTAGATATTAGACATGAGCCAACTGAGAAAGACTTAATGATGTATGATTTTCTAAAAGCTTATGATTATACAAACATAGTTGTTGCAACAAAAGCAGACAAAATATCTAAAGGGAAATGGCAAAGTAATTTGAAGACAATAAGAAACAAGTTAAATCTAAAAGATGAAACTTTGCTTATTCCCATATCTTCTAGTGACAAAATAAATATTGATAAACTTTGGGAAGTAATAGATGGGTTGATTTAACAGAAAAAGACCAGTATCTAGTACTGGTCTTTCATAATTATTCTTTTTCAAACATATCCTTTGTAGCTCCACAAACAGGGCAAACCCAGTCATCAGGAAGATCTTCAAAAGCTACACCAGGAGCAATCCCTCCATCTGGATCTCCTTCTGCAGGATCATAAACATAACCGCAAGGACCACATACCCATCTTTCCATAAAAACTCTCCTTTCATAATGAATTGGTTATTCAACTGTATTATATCACAGCTTGTGTAAAAATTATATTACAATTTGAATATATACAGATTATCTATGATAAATATGGGTAAAATACATATGAATAAAAGAATGGAAGTGGTTAAGATGAACTATATTTATAAAAGTGCAGTCTGCAGTGATTTAGAGAATATAAGATCTTTTATAGATAGAACAATTAAGACTTTAAACTGTGTAATATCAAATAAAGATATACTCTTTGACATCAAGGTTATTTTAAATGAGTTGATCGTCAACGGCGCATTACATGGGAATGAGTGTATGAAAGAAAAATGTGTAAATCTTACTATTATTTTGAACGATAATAAATTAACCATAGAAGTTGAAGATGAAGGTAAAGGAATATCATATGATTTTGATGAATACAATCCATTTGAATTTAAGTCATGGGGTAGAGGATTAGTGCTTGTGAAAGGTTTATCAGATGAATTTAGAGTTGAAAAAAACCGTGCTATATCTATAAAAAAGCTTTGCTAAATTGCTATAATAATATCAATTTTTTAGCATATAAGTTACTTATTTTTTATCTTTTCTATGTACTGCGCATGAAACTCTTTCAAATTAAATTTATTTAATCTTTCGTTTTATTCTAATTTTATTCTAATTAATTTTTTCGTTAAACTTAAGATATTAAATATACAACTAGCATTAATTAAAAAACCTAATTTAATCAAATTTAGGTTTAAATTATTATATATTTATGGTAAACTATTAAGGTTGAGAATAAATAATTTTATAAGAACTTTTAGGAAGGAAATGTAATATATGAAAAGAGAAGACATTAGAAATATTGCTATAATAGCTCATGTTGATCATGGCAAGACTACTTTGGTAGATAGCTTATTGAGACAATCTGGAGTATTTAGACAAAATCAGGTAGTTGAGGAAAGAGTTATGGACTCAAACGACATTGAGAGAGAAAGAGGAATAACCATTTTATCAAAGAACACTGCTGTTATTTACAATGGTACAAAGATAAATATTGTGGATACTCCTGGGCATGCCGACTTTGGTGGAGAAGTAGAGAGAGTACTAAAAATGGTCAATGGAGTAGTATTACTCGTTGATGCTTTTGAAGGGCCAATGCCTCAGACAAAGTTCGTATTAAAAAAAGCATTGGAATTAAAATTACCTGTAATTGTGGCTATTAATAAAATAGACAGACAAGATGCAAGGCCCGATGAAGTTATTGATGAGATATTAGATTTATTTATAGAATTAGGTGCAGATGATAAACAATTAGAAGTACCGTTTGTATTTATTTCTGCAAAACAAGGTACTGCTACTTTAGATATAAATAATCCAAAAGAAGACATGAAAGACTTGTTTGAAACTATCATAAACTTCATCCCAGCTCCTGAAGGTGATGAGAATGGGAAAGGGCAAGTTTTGATATCAACAATTGATTATAATGACTATCAGGGAAGAATAGGAATTGGTAAAATAGAAAGAGGAGAACTGAGAACAAATCAAGAGATTTTCGTAGTAAATTATGCACATCCTGAAAAAAAAGAGAAAGCAAAGATATCAAAGCTTTATGAATTTCAAGGTTTAAACAAAGTCGAGGTTGAAAGTGCAAAGTTTGGAAGTATAGTGGCTATTACAGGCCCTTCAGATATCGAAGTAGGAGATACAATATGTGATGTTGAAGAGGTAGAAGCTTTACCATTTGTTAAAATATCTGAACCCACTCTTTCCATGACTTTTAGTGTCAATGACAGTCCATTTGCTGGACGGGAAGGGCAATTTGTGACTTCAAGACAACTTAGAAATAGATTGTTTAAAGAATTACAAACTGATGTGAGCTTACGAGTAGAAGAAACAGATAGTACAGATGCTTTTAAAGTATCTGGAAGAGGGGAGCTGCATCTTTCTGTATTGATTGAAAATATGAGGCGAGAAGGCTATGAGTTTCAAGTTTCAAAGCCAGAAGTCTTATATAAGATAATAAATGGGAAAAAGTATGAACCTATTGAAAGGGTAATAATAGATGTGAGTGCTGAATTCATAGGGATTGTAATTGAAAAACTCGGGCAACGAAAAGGAGAATTAGTCAGCATATCGGACAATTCGTCTGGATATTCAAGGTTAGAGTTTTTGATTCCAGCTAGGGGTTTAATTGGATATAGACAAGAATTTCTAAGTGACACTAAAGGAAATGGCATTTTGAATTCAATCTTTGAAGGATATGAGCCATATAAAGGCGATATTCCAAAGAGAAAAGTTGGGTCGCTGATTGCATTTGAGACGGGAGAAGCTACTGCTTATGGTTTATATCAAGCTCAGGATAGAGGAATTCTTTTTATAACACCTGGAACAGAAGTATACGAAGGGATGGTAGTTGGATCAAACCCTAAAGGCTTAGATATAGAAGTTAATGTTACAAGGAAAAAACAACAATCAAATATCAGAGCTGCTGGTTCTGATGAAGCACTCAGATTATCACCAGCTAAATTCTTAACTTTGGAGGAAGCTCTGGAGTTTATTGAAAATGACGAATTAATCGAAGTAACACCTAAGAATTTTAGAATTAGAAAGAGAATACTCAATTCAAATTTAAGATATAAATCTAAAAAGTAATTAATATTTGAGGTGCATTTATGAACGATTTCGCATCAGCTTATTTTTTGATATTTTCAAATCTATTTTGGGTTAATTTAATACTTGCAGTGATATTGGTTATCTTTGAAAGAAAGAATCCAACATCTACATGGTTATGGCTGATGGTGTTGTTCTTCTTGCCTGTTGTAGGTTTTCTTTTTTATCTAATCATTGGACAAGATCTATCAAAGAAAAAGACATTCAAAATGAAAGCAGACGAAGATGACTGCTTTGATGAAATGGTCAAGGAACAAGAAAAACTATTTAGCTCTAAAGAATTTAGAGAAGGAAATTCTGAATACTTCATATACGAAGACATCATTAATTTGCATTTAAAAGGAGATAAGTCGATATTCACTTATCATAATGATGTGGAATTAATTTTTAATGGAAATGATAAATTTAAAGAACTCTTTGAAAGCATCAAAAAAGCTAAAAATTATATTTATATTGAGTATTATATATTTAAAAGCGACCATATTGGCAGCGAATTTCTAGATATATTGACACAAAAAGCTAGTGAAGGAATTGAAGTGAAATTGTTAGTTGACGGCATGGGTGGAAGAAAATTAGCAAAGAAATCTCTGGAGCCATTAAAACAAGCAGGAGGAGAAGTTGCTTTTTTCTTCCCATCAATTATTCCCTATATTAACACTAGAGTTAATTATAGAAATCATAGAAAGATTTGTATAATAGACGGGAAAGAAGCTTTTTTAGGAGGATTTAATGTTGGAGATGAGTATTTAGGTTTATCTAAAAAATTTGGCAATTGGAGAGATACTCACATTAAGCTAAGAGGAGAAGCAATTAGTTTTGTATTGTGGCAATTTTTTGTTGATTGGAGATTTGCTACAAAAAAAGAACTGAAAGGTTGTCAGACATATATAGACAATCCTGATAGTTCTAAAACAGGAATTCAAATAGTTAGCAGTGGTCCAGACTCTAAATGGCCCGGCATAAAAGACGGATATTTCAAAATGATCTCTAATGCAAAATATAAATTATATATTGAATCTCCTTATTTTATACCAGATGATAGTATATTTGAAGCCCTAAAAATTGCAAGCCTTTCTGGAGTAGATGTGCGTGTAATGGTACCTAACAAGCCAGATCATCCTTTTGTATACTGGGCTGGTACAAGTTATATGGGAGAGCTCTTGGAAGCAGGTGTTAAATTTTATACTTATCAAAAGGGTTTTTTACACTCAAAAGTACTAATAATGGATGATTTTGTTTCATCTGTTGGTACAGCTAACCTTGATATAAGAAGTTTTAAGTTAAATTTTGAAATTAATGCTTTTATTTACGATAGAGATATAAATGCAAAGTTAACTAAAAGATTTATAGACGATATTGATAATTGTAAAGAAATGACATTAGAAGAATATAACAATAGATCAAATATTATAAAAATAAAAGAATCTTTTTCGAGATTACTTTCACCAATATTATAAAGCTCAGCGATTGCTGAGCTTTATAATATTTATTAAAATTTTTCGTTTGATAATCTTATTATTTCTAAGACAGTTTCAACTGCTTTTTCCATGCTTTGAATTGGGATATATTCATACTTACCATGGAAATTGAATCCACCTGTAAATATATTTGGGCAAGGCAATCCCATGAAAGACAACCTAGCTCCATCGGTGCCACCTCTAATTGGTTGAATTTTTGGTGTTATTCCTATATTCTCCATCGCTTCTTTTGCAAGATCAACTATAAACATCTTTGATTCAATCATTTCTTTCATGTTATAGTATGAATCTTTTAGCTCTAAAGTGATTATATCACCATATTTCTTATTTAAGAAATCAACGATTTCTTGCAGTAATCTCTTTTTGTTTTCAAACAATTCTCTAGAATGGTCTCTTATGATATAAGAAATGGTAGTGTTTTCAACTGTGCCATTTATATTTGTCAAATGATAGAAACCTTCGTATTTTTCAGTGTATTCAGGTCTTTCGTTAACAGGAAGCATAGAATTCAATTCCATAGCTATTAAAGCTGAATTGACCATTTTTCCTTTTGCACTACCGGGATGGACATTTCTCCCTTGTATTGTTATTTTTGCACTAGCTGCATTGAAGTTCTCATACTCTAATTCTCCAATAGGTCCTCCGTCAAGCGTGTAAGCAAAGGAAGCTCCAAATTTTTTTACATCGAATAAATCTGCTCCTCTTCCTATTTCTTCATCTGGTGTAAAAGCAATTCTTATTTTACCATGTGGAAGCTCAGGATGAGAGATTAAATACTCCATAGCAGTAATTATTTCAGCTATTCCTGCTTTATCATCTGCTCCAAGAAGAGTTGTCCCATCTGTAGTTATCAAATCTAACCCTTTATTTTCTAACAGTTCAGGAAAATCTGAAGGAGATAATACTATACCTGCTTCTTCATTTAGTATGATATCATTTCCATCATAGTTTTTAATGATCTTTGGATTAACATTTTTTCCTGACATGTCTGGGCTAGTATCCATATGGGCAATAAAGCCTATTACAGGTAAATCCCTCGTAGTATTTGCAGGACAAGTGGCCATAACATAGCCGTTTTCATCCACTTCTACTTCCACTAGTCCTATTTCTTTTAATTCAGCGGCAATTCTTTTGGCGAACTCCATTTGATTTTTAGTACTAGGACAAGTAGGTGAATTTTCATCTGATGTAGTTTCAAATTTTACATAATTTAAAAAACGTTCTGTTAAATTTTGCAATTTCATCCCTCCCACATTTATTTTATATCAGTCTATTGTATAAGTATAGCTTTTTTTATATTATATAAGGAAGTATAAAGAAAATGGAGGCGTTATTATGAAAGTAAAGATATTAACAGATTCAGCAAGCGATTTAACAGAAGAAATAATCAGAGAGTACGATATAGACGTATTGCCAATGACTATAATTAAAGATGACAGAGAGTATAGAGATAAAATTGACATATCGCCTAAAGTTATCTATGACGGGATGAGGAATAAGGAAGTTTTTAAAACCGCCCAGGTTACACCAATTGCATTTGAAGAAAAGTTTGAAGAATATGCAAAACAAGGTATACCAGTCGTATATGTTGGGTTTTCTTCAGAACTATCTGCAACCTATCAATCAAGTGTAATAGCAAGGGACAATGTCTTGATAAAATATCCAGATGCAAAAATAGAAGTTGTAGATACTCTAGCTGCATCAGGGGGATTTGGACTTATTGTATTGGAAGCTGCGAAGTTTGCAAAATCAGGGAAAGATGTAGGTGAAATACTAGATAGAGTTGAATTGGCAAAAAAATCTATTGACCATATCTTCACTGTTGATGATATTGAGTATTTATACAGGGGAGGTAGAGTTTCTAGAACATCTGCTGTATTAGGTGGTATGCTTAATATAAAACCTATACTTGAAGTTAAAGAGGGAAAACTTATTCCATTAGAAAAAATCAGGGGGAAAAACAAAGTCTTTACAAGAATGGTGGAATTGATGGAAGAAAGAAGCATAGATAAAGATTTTACAGATGCGACTATTTGTATTACTCATGGCGATGATCTCGAGGGTGCTATTAAATTAAAAGAAATGATTGAAGAAACGTACAATGCTAAAAACTTTGTCATAAACATGATAGGTGCAACAATTGGTGCTCACTCTGGACCTGGAACATTAGCATTATTCTATCCTAAGACAAGACTTTAATGATAACAAACTTTAAAGCAATATAAATATTATACAAAATTCAAGCAATTATATAAATTAAAAACATATTGAAATTCTTACGTGATTACTATATAATCTCATTAATACCTAAATTGGTCAGAATATTCTTTCGAGACTCAAAATAGGTAATTCAGTGGTTAAAAAAAATAAAGGGGGAAATTTCATGAAGAGAAAAGGTATAGTATTGCTTTTGGTATTCACAATGGTACTTACATTGTTGGCCGGCTGTACTAGCAAAAATGAGCCAACAACACCAGAAGAACCGACGACAGAAGAACCAACTGGCGAGAAACCAACTAGCCCTACAGGCAAGTTGACTATTGGTAACACTACAGAATTGTCAGGGGACTGGGTTCCATATTGGCAAAACAATGCTGCAGATTATGATATTTACAATTTCATAACAGCTCTATCGACTGTAGACATGACATTTGAAGGCGAATATCTAGTAAATGAAACTGTTGTAGAAAAATACGAAACCACTGTAAACGATGACGGATCAAAGACTTACACTTGGACAATTAAAGATGGACTAATGTATGATGATGGGACTCCAATTACTGCAAAAGACTATGTCGCTACTGTTCTTTTATGGTCATCTTCAGTAATAGGGGAAATGGGAGCAAATAATGACTATGGCTATTATCTAAAAGGATGGAAAGATTATTCTACTGGAGCGACAAAAGAGTTCCCAGGAGTCAACTTAATTGACGACAAGACATTTGCTGTAACGATTGCAGCTGAAAACATCCCTTACTTCTTTGAACTTTACCTTGCAAAAGTCGAACCAACTAAATTATCATTCTGGACAGATGAAACTGTTGAAGTAAAAGATGATGGAAATGGAGCATATTTATCAGAAAACTTCACAAAAGAAAACTTTGAAGAAAGACTTAATGCGGCAAGAAGAGAAGTTCCTAGACCTTCTACTGGACCATATGTATTAAAGAGCTATGACGAAGCTGCAAAAACAGCAGTTTTGGAAGTAAATCCAAACTTCCCTGGCGATTACACTGGTCAAAAGCCATTGATTCAAACTGTTATCTACAAAAAGGTAAATCAAGAAACAGCGTTTGACGAATTGTCTACAGGCTCTGTAGATTTGCTATCAGGCATGGCTAGTGGAGACGAAATAAATGCAGGACTTGATTTAGTTGAAAAAGGTGGATTTGCATACACTGATTATCCACGTTCAGGTTATGGCAAAATTGAATTCCAATGCGATCATGGTCCAACTCAATTCGTTGAAGTTAGACAAGCAATAGCACACTTAATTGATAGAAACGACTTCGCCAAAGCATTTACTGGTGGATTTGGATCAGTTGTAAATGGCCCTTATGGAGAATCAATGTGGTTCTATCAAGAAACTAAAGCAGAATTGAATCAAAAATTAAATCAATACCCATACAGCCTTGATACAGCAAAAGAATTATTGGACAAAGCAGGATTCAATCTTGATGCAAATGGAAATCCATATGAATCAGGAATCAGATATAAAAAGATGGATGATGGCACTTTAATGCCATTAATAATTGAATGGGCTTCAAGTGAGCAAAATGCAGTATCAGACTTATTAGTAGTAAAATTACAAGAAAATCCAGACTTGGCAGCTGCTGGAATTCAGATAAATCAAACTGTAATGACATTTACTGAATTATTAAACTATCTATACAGAGATGCAACTCAAGGCGCTAAATACGGAGTGCCAACATACCATATGTTCAACTTGGCAACTAACTACACTCCTGTATACGATCTATCGACAACTTATACAACAGATCCAGATATGTTTGCTCAAGGCTACAATACAAACTTTATTTTGGATGAAGAGTTAGATAAATTATCTAAAGAAATGGTAATAGTTGATCCTGAAGATAGAGAAACATTTAAACAAAAATTTGTCGCTTTTGTTGAAAGATGGAATTATTTGTTGCCAGATGTTCCATTGTATTCAAATATTTACCATGATTTCTACAACGAGAAATTAAAAGATTACAACATAAACTCACTAGTTGAAATCTCAAAAGCTATACTGTATTCATATGTAGCTGAATAAATTAATTAACAATTAAATATAGATTAAGAAATAGGGGATATCCCCTATTTCTTAATCTAAAGAATAATTTACCGATGTAAATCTATAAATTCTGTAATACTACGAGAAAATAAAATTTTATTTAAGGCGGGGAAAAAATGGTAAAGTACGTAGGAAAGAGAATTATGTATATGATTTTAGTGTTTTTAATCATGTCTATAGTACTCTTCTTCTTGTATAATTTGATTCCAGGGGATCCAGCTAGAGCTGAATTGGAACCAATTAAAAACAAGATAACACCAGAAGAGTATCAATACAGATATCAATTAGCAAGGCAAAGACTGGGACTAGATGATCCTATGCCTGTTAGATACGCAAAGTGGATGAATGGAGTTCTACATGGAGACTTAGGCATGTCATCTATATATAAGGCTCCTGTCAATCAAGTGATAGTTAATCCAATGAAAATAACGGTTTTTATTAATATATTCTCAATAATAATTACATTGGCTATTACTATACCGCTTGGGATATTCACAGCAGTTAAGAAGAATTCAATTTTCGATAAATCAGTGCAAGTATTGACTATTATTGGGTATAGCATTCCAATTTTTATAATTGCACTATTATTCATATATCTTTTTGCAGTAAAACTAGGGTGGTTCCCAGTTAGTGGACTTAATACTCCAAACTTCTCGGGGACTGCATGGGAAGAGTTTAAAGATACAATGTATCATTTGGCGCTTCCATTGGGAGTAATGACTGTAGGCTCATTAGGAGGACTAACAAGGTATATAAGAGCTGCTATGATAGACTCATTGAGCATGGACTACATAAGAACTGCAAGGGCAAAAGGACTAAAAGAAAGAGTTGTTATATTTTCTCATGCTTGGAGGAATGCATTACTTCCTATCATAACATTGCTTATTAGCTGGCTTATGAGTGTATTTGCTGGATCACTAGTAGTTGAAAGGATGTTTAACCTTAAAGGCATGGGAGACTTTTACATCTCAGCGTTGGTTAATCAAGACTACAATGTCGCACTGGCTATCCAATTATTTTATATAATTCTTGCTCTGCTTGGCAACTTACTGTCAGATTTAAGCTATGGTATAGTTGATCCAAGAGTTAGAGTAAATAAATAAGGAGGAGAACTATGTCAAAAGAAAAAGATCAAAAGAAGAAAAGATCTCCTCTCCTTAAGATGCTATTTGGCGGGAAAGGTGATTTATCAATATATGAAGAAGAACTAGTGCAAAGTCCTTTGAGAACTATCATATCAAATTTTAGAGATAATAAAGTAGCGATGACGGGCTTTATTGGTTTCATTATAATACTTTTAATAGTCATTATTGGACCATTTATATACCCTATCGACACATCTTTTTCTGAAGTTTCTCAAATAAACGTAGCGCCAGGACTTGATATGATGGATGTACCTAAACAACTTCAGGGGAACATTAAACAAATTTCTATTGGACCTACTTTTTCGGCTGGTATTTCAAATGATGGAGAAGTCTTCGTCTGGGGTAAAACAAGGATATCATCAGCTTTAGATGTCGCAAATATTCCGGAAGACATGGGGAAAATAGTTCAAGTTTCTGCTGGATTTGACCACATTATCTTTTTAAATGAAGATGGGAAGCTATTCTTCTCTGGGAACAATAGGCAAAGGCAATGTAGCCCTCCCTATGAAGTCGAAAACTTAACAAATATAAAACAAATTGAAGCAGGTTATCAATCTTCAATAGTAGTCACTGAAGATGGATATGTGTATTATTTTGGGAATTCAATGAACAATGATTATAACGAGATGAATCCATATCAAGGCCAAATCGATAAAGTAGTTACAACTGCTGATGGAGTTATTGGATTAACTAAATCAGGAGAAGTCGTATACCTAGGAAATCAGCAAAATGCATATACTAGATTTCCTGAGAACATGGGGAAAATTGTAGACATAGGGACAACTGCAAGTACAGTAGCTGCTGTTAACGAAGATGGCAAAGTCTTTGTATGGGGCAATATCTCAACGAAAGGAGAAGGTAAACCTCCTGTATTGGAAGAAAAAATTGTTTCTATTCAAGGTGGGAGATACCATTATACAGCTCTAACCGAAAACGGAAAGATTGTATCGTGGGGAGCTAATAATTACAAACAATCCGAAGTTCCATCAGAGCTAAAAGATGTCAAGATAGTAAATTATTATACTGACTATTATCAAAACTATGCAATTGATGAAAATGGAAATCTTCATACTTGGGGTTTGAAAGGATATGTATTTGGAACAGATGAATTAGGAAGGGATATTCTCTCCAGGTTGATTAATGGTGGAAGAATGTCCGTGTTTATTGGTGCGGTAGCAGTAGTTATTTCCACAATTATAGGGATCATCGTAGGTAGTATTTCAGGATTTGTCGGGGGTAAGGTTGACACAGTTTTACAGAGAATATCTGAAATGGTTGCATCATTGCCATTCTTGCCATTTGCAATGATATTATCTTCGCTCATTGGGAATGCGCTTACTTCAAATCAGAGAATATTTATGATAATGGTAATTTTAGGGCTATTATCTTGGCCGGGATTACAAAGACTCGTTAGAGCCCAAATATTGTCAATTAGAGAACAAGAATATGTAACTGCTGCTAAATCAGTTGGTATAAAACAATCAAGTATTATTTTCAAACATATATTACCAAATGTCGTTTCTGTAATTATTGTATCTGCTACTTTAGACTTTGCGACAAGTATGCTTACAGAAGCAACATTATCCTACCTTGGATTCGGGGTACAGCCTCCTCAGCCAACATGGGGGAATATGCTATATGGTGCTAACAATAGTATAGTTATTCAAAATTACTGGTGGAGATGGGTATTTGCTTCCATTATATTAGGTGTATGCGTAATTTGCATCAACTTAATTGGTGATGGTTTAAGAGATGCGATTGACCCTAAATCTCAAGAACGTTAGGGGGAAGAATAGATGGCACTATTAGAAATTAAAGATCTTCACACATTTTTTAAAACTAAAAGAGGTATAGTAAAAGCTGTAAATGGTGTGACTTATTCTGTTGATCAAGGTAAAACTTTAGGATTAGTTGGCGAATCTGGAAGCGGCAAAAGTGTTTCAGCCATGAGCATTATTAAACTATTGGATGGTAATGGATATATAGAAAGTGGAGAAATTCTATTTGATGGCATAAACTTAATAGATGTCCCCATTAGAGAAATGACTCATATAAGGGGAAATGACGTTTCAGTTATTTTCCAAGAGCCAATGACCTCACTAAATCCAGTTTTTACTATAGAAAGGCAAGTTGCAGAACCTTTTATGATACATCAAAAAATGAACAAGAAACAAGCTAATAAAGAAGTCATAAATATGCTTTCTCTTGTTAAAATACCCAACCCTGAATCAGTTGCAAAACAATATCCACATCAACTCTCAGGTGGTATGAGACAAAGGGTTATGATAGCGATGGCGTTAGCATGTATGCCTAAACTTTTGATTGCAGATGAACCTACTACAGCTTTAGATGTTACAATCCAAGCCCAAATTTTAAGGCTTATGAATGACCTAAAGTCCAAAATAGGCACATCAATATTATTTATTACTCATGATCTAGGCGTAATTAATCAAATGGCTGATGACGTAGCTGTTATGTACTGCGGTCAAGTTGTAGAAAAAGCTCCAAGAAGAACAATTTTTGCAGATATTAGCAAATATATGCATCCTTACACCGAGGGTTTGATGTATTCTATTCCAAGATTAGATACAGAAAAAGGCAAAAGATTGGAAGCAATACCTGGTTCAGTACCTCATCCATTGGATTTACCGAAAGGATGTAAATTTGCACCAAGGTGTAAATATGCTACCGAAAAATGCAATAATGAAGAACCTGAACTTCATGTAATAGAAAACGATCATCAAATTAGATGCTTTTATCCAGAGAAAGGGGTGAGAGCAAATGCCTAAAATGAAAGATGGTAAGAAAGTCTTAATTAGAGTGGAAAATTTAAAACAGTATTTTCCTGTTAAAAAAGGATCTATCTTCAATCCAGAGCATTTGTTTGTTAGAGCTAATGAAGATGTAACATTAGATATATATGAAGGAGAAACATTCGGACTTGTTGGTGAGAGCGGATGCGGTAAATCAACTCTAGGGAGAACTTTACTTCAATTATATGAACAAACTGATGGCAGGACATTATATTATGGAAGAAGTATTGAAGATATAACTCCAAAATATGTTTTAGAAACATATAAGAATTTAGATAAAGAAGTTAAGGAATTACATCAGCTTAGGCACAAAGAAAATGAAGAAAAAGCAAATTATGAAAAATTAACTGATGAAAATGAGAAGTACAAAGCATTAGAAAAGTATCGAGAAACTGAAAAAAAAGCGAGAAATAAATATCTAGATATTGTTGAACTCATAGGAGGTTTTTTAGTTGCAGATGATTTTTCTGAGATTTCAAAAGCACTAACAAGCCAATATGAAGTAAAAATGCAAGCAAAAGATATAAGAGATGAGATAAAGAAATTGATGATAGAAGTTGATGAGATAAAAGCAAAAGGTAAGTCAACTGATAGCCAAGATAAAAAAATTGATGAATTAAGAAAGGAATTGACAAATAAAGAAAAGACTATTGCTGATTATGAAACAGAAATCATCAACTTGAAAAGTAAGTATAAAGACCATCCTGATTTTGAGAAATATGAAAACAAAAAAGACGATGGGATAAATTTAGCAAAATTAGAAGAAGAAGAGATGAGAAAACTTAGAAAAGATTTGCAACTCATATTCCAAGATCCTTATTCTTCTTTGAATCCTAGATTAACTGTTGGACAAATTATCTCAGAAGGTTTATTTGCACATAACATGTTCCCAAAAAATAGTGATGAGACACAAAAATATATCTTATCAACGATGGAGAAATGTGGACTTGCACCTTATTTTGTGCACAGATATCCCCATCAATTTTCAGGAGGGCAAAGGCAGAGAATAGGCATAGCTAGGTCAGTAGCATTGAGTCCTAAATTTATAGTCTGCGATGAAGCTGTATCTGCACTTGATGTATCTATCCAATCTCAAATAATAAATCTATTGATAGACTTAAAAGAGCAAGAAAACTTAACTTATATGTTTATTAGTCATGATCTAAGTGTAATAAGATATATAAGTGATAGAGTTGGAGTCATGTATTTAGGGAATATTGTGGAATTAGCTAATACTGAAGAAATATTTGAGAATATGATGCATCCTTATACGCAAGCATTGTTATCAGCTATACCAACTACTGACCCTGAAGGAACAAAAATAGAAGTGCTTGAAGGAGATATACCAAGTCCAATTAAGCCCCCTACGGGATGTAAATTTCATACACGATGCAAATATGCAACAGAAATTTGTTCACAAGTTCAACCCCAATTTGAAGAAGCTAGACCAGGTCATTTTGTTGCGTGCCACCATAAGTTGAATCATAATGATTAGGAAATGATGTGATTAGATGTTTTTCCAAAGTAAAATAGATCGTGCTTTTAAATGGCTAAATGAGAAAAACAATAAAGATGAAGAATCAGAAAAAAATGAGGATATGGAACTAGAAAAAATGGACATCTTAGCTATCATAATATCTGCGCTTATTGTTTTTCTGCCTATTTTCATAGTATTGGGTTTGATTATATTCTTTGTATTAAGGTTATAAATATCGGCACGCAAGTGCCGATATTTTATTTGACAATAATCAATATAAGAAATATAATATCACAAAGCATGTTCAAGGATTAAAAGGAGGGATTAGTATGAGTAATATCGCAGCATTTTTTGATATTGATGGAACTATCTTTAGAAAGTCTTTAATGATAGAGCATTTCCGAAAATTAATTGCTTTTGAGATAGTGAGTCCTGAGATTTGGTATTCTAAGATAGAAAAGGCATATTTAGACTGGGAAAAGAGATATGGTGATTTTGAGGAATACCTCGAAATACTTGCAGAAGTATATGTTGAAGAACTAAAAGGTATAAGAAAAGACTATATAGAATTTATTGCAAAGCATGTAATAGAGCTAAACTGGGATATGGTGTATAAATATTCAAGAAGACAAATCGAATGGCATAAAGAAAAGGGTCATTATATATTTTTCATTTCAGGGAGCCCAGATTTTTTAGTATCTGAGATGGCAAAAAAATATGGAGCTACTGAGTACAGAGGATCTGTATATCTGGTTGATGAAAACAATTGTTTTACTGGAGAGCTGGTAAAGATGTGGGACTCTGAAAGTAAAGAAAAAGCCCTCAGTGAAATAATCGAAAAATATGATGTAAATTTACCTGAGAGCTTTGCATATGGAGATACATCTGGAGACTATTCAATGTTAAAACTAGTAGGAAATCCTATAACCATAAATCCAAATCTAGAGCTTTTGAATATGATAAAAAATGATGACTCTCTATCTAAGAAAATTCAAATAATAGTTGAAAGGAAGAATGTCATATATAAATTACCCTCTGATGTTGAACTCATTTAGAGTCATTCATTTTATTTAATTCATCTATAAACTCAGACTGTTTAACAAATGTTGAGTCTAATATATTATAACATGAAAGCATAAGTTCTTCTTTTGCTCTAGTCATGCCAACATAGAATAATCTTCGTTCTTCTTCAAACTCTAAGGAGTTTCCTTCATTTTTTAAATCTATACTAGTAGAGCTAGGAAATTGACCATTTATTAAATCTATGATTATCACTTTATCAAATTCTAAGCCTTTTGCACCGTGAATTGTAGAAAGCGTCAGATTTGCTTTTTCTTGTGATGATTGTTTTATAACATTTTCCAAATCAACTAATTTCAAACGAAACTCATCAATTGTATGTGCATCTTCTGCTATCAGTTTTAAGTAGAAAACCATTTGCATTATTGTTTCATATGTATACCCTAGTCTGTTACAGTTTTCTTTTATGTAATCATGATAATTTAGGCCGTAAACTATATAATCAATTGCATTTTTTATTGGCAGTAAAGATAATTTTTTAAAATCAAGTTCTAATTCTCTAATTCGGGTTTTATAAAATTCACTTAACCCAGGATAAGACAATAAGTTTGAGAATACATTTCCATTTTTGTTATTCGTATATGCCCATGAAACCATTTTTTTAGATATATAACCTTTTTTCTTGTAATATATCTTTGAATATAGATGTATATCTTTTGGGTTATTTGCAAATTCAATAAAGCAAAATATATCTTTTAACAACCAGTGGTTAAAGAACTTTAATTTAAAATCTCGCATGTAAAATTTATATTTTTTCTTGTTTAAAAAATGGATCAATCCTATTGAAGATAAATTATTTCTATAAAGGATTGCTATTGATTTATCTAAACTTTTATTTATCTCTTCAATGACGAATCCATATTGATCTAAAATAGAATTAAATTTCAATATTTTTACAGGAGAGTTATATGGGTTATTTGTAAAAATTTCTTTATCATATCTATTCTCATTTTTTGAAATAAAAGAATAACTTGCGTCTACTATATTTTTAGACGAACGATAATTTTGCTTTAAATAATAAACAATTCCATTTGGATATATCTTATTAAACTCTAATAATTGTTTAGGGTATGCACCTCGAAAGCCATATATAGATTGATCATCATCAGCTACAATAAAAATATTATTAGAAGGGCTAGATATCAGGCTTATTATCTTTAATTGAATAATTGAAGTGTCTTGTCCTTCATCAAGCTGTATGAAAGCATACTTTCGCCTATAATAATTTAATATTTTATCATTGACAGCTAAAATTTCATAAGCTATTGATAACATATCATCAAAGTCTATATAATTGTGTTCTCTTTTATACTTTTCATATAAATAATATATTTCGATAAAATTTTCTATGTCTATTTTTTTATACTTTGAGAATTCCTCAGGTGTTATGCACATATTTTTGATATAACCTACATATGAAAAAAAATTCTCCAGCTTTTCCTCTGTTATAATGTTATTATTTACACTTTTATACATATTTGAAATGAGCATATATTTATCTATATTGCCAGATTCATCTTCAATGAGAAAATACCTTTGATTTGCTATTTTTGCATGAGCTCGGATAATTTCAAAGCAAAAAGCATGAATAGTCATAAATGGTGGCATAATTGAGTTCTCATGAGATAAAGACAGATATCTTCTCTTCATATCTAATGCTGATGCCTTACTAAATGTAATTGAAAGTATTTTATTTGGATTAATTTTTTTTGAGTTAATTAGATTATATATTCTATGAATTAATACTGTTGTTTTTCCTGAGCCAGGCACTGCCAATACTAAAGCAGGACCATACAAATGAGAGACTGCAGATTTTTGCTCTTCACTTAATTGCATTTTATCCTCCTATTTAGATAATATTAAATCTCTGTTTTTAATTATACTCTTTATTCATTTGTAATAATATACTATAATAATAGTAAGTCAAGAGGTGAATGATGAAAAGATTGTTTTATAAGTTTGATGAATATTTCATTAACATGTTCAATAAAAGGATTAAAAATCGTTACTTTGATAAAATCATGTATTATATCACAAATATTGGCGGAGCGATATCTAGTACAATTATATCTGCTGCATTGATATTCTTTGGAGATGTAAAAATTAGATTTTTAGGCATTGAACTTTTAACAGCGATTATGTTTAGCCAGTTTTTTGTTCAAATTTTCAAAAGAACACTTGGTAGACAACGGCCATATAAAGTGTTAGATGACTTAAATACTTTCGGAATCGATATGAAAGATTATTCCTTCCCATCAGGTCATACTACTGCTAGCTTTTGCATGGCAACAGTTATTTCAGCTAATTATCCACAATTATTGCTTTTTGCTATGCTGTTTGCTTTTTTAATTGGGATAAGTAGAATATACTTAGGGGTTCATTTTCCATCAGATGTATTAGCGGGAGCCATATTGGGAATTACTTGTGGGCTTATAGTTCACTATTATTTTCAATGGCCAGTGCAATTATTGGATAATTTATTTACTATGATTAGATTATAAAATTGAGGGGGATTATCATGAACATGATGAATTTTTTAAAGAATCGAAAATCAACAAGAGAATTTAAGAACAAACCACTAGCAGAGAATGATCACAAAAAAGTTGAAGATATCATTGCAGAAATGAATTTTGAAGCACAGCAATATTTAATTAAAATGAAATTATATGAATATGGTGAAAATATTTATCAAAACCTCAAAGGAATTGCTGGATATTCAGGGGTTATGATCGAAAGCCCTCATTATATTTCATTGGAGAACGAACCAACTAATCCAAAATCTATGATATATAGTGGCTACTACATGGAAAAACTCATCACAGAATTGAATAATTTAGGAATCGGCACTTGCTGGATTAGCTTAAGTAATGTCAGCTCTGAATTAAAAGAGAAAGTTTTTGGTGAAGGATCAAGAAGATTAAATTATTTATTAGCTATAGGGTATCCAAAACCTAAGAGTCCTTTCGCTCAAGAGCCTTTTAGCGAAAGAATTGGAGTAGAAGAAATGGTCTATATAGATAACTTCGAAAAAAATGTCAGCATTGATGAACTAGAAAGTCGTGGATTGGGAGATTTATTTTTCTATGTTAGATTTGCACCATCTACATTAAATAAGCAACCATGGAGGTTTATATTGCATGAGGACTATATTGAATTATTGTTGGTAGATGACGGAAATATTAGTTATATAGATGCTGGCATTATAATGTATTATTTTGAGGAATTAGCTAAAATTCAAGGTATTAACAACAAGTGGGAGCTAGTTTTAGAGCAAATTGAACATAAGGATCAAAAATATATTATTGTTGGCAAATATAAAATTTAGAGAAACAAGTAATTTATAAAAGGAATGGGAAATGGAAGTTAAAGCAAAAAATTATTTTTTATTAGCAGAAAGTGCCTATTTAGATGGCAATAAAGAAAAGGCTGTTTTTTTCTATAATAAGGCAATAGAATTTATTTCAGATGATAATGATAAAGCCATAGCATACTATAATATTGGAGCTGTAAAAAATGAAATGGGATTAATATCAGAATCAATATTAGCTTTAGAAAAAGCTATAGATATTAATCCCTATTATACTGATGCTCTTAAATATCTGGGAATCATTTATGAGGAAATAGGTGATTATAAAAAAGCACTAGATAATTACAATAAAGTAATTTCATATAATAGAGACGACGTTGATGCTTTGTATAATCACGCTAGATTATCTGATTTACTAGGAGATGAGGAACTAGCACTAAGTGAATATCTTAAAATTCTAGAATTAGAAGAAGATAATATATACGCTTTAAATAATATTGGTTCTATTTATGAAGGCCGAAAAGATTATGACAAAAGCCTTTATTATCTAAAAAAAAGTCTAGAAGCCTCCGATGAATATTATTTATCACATTTCAACATTGCAGTTGTGTATAAGGAATTAAATGAAACTGATTTAGCTGTCAAGCATTACAATAAAGCGAAACAATTAAATCCAAATTACGACAAGATATATTTAAATTTGTCAGAGATATATATTGAATCAAAAAAATATGAAGAAGCGATTTCTATACTTTCTGAGGGAATAATTTTCAATCCAAATGCCTCAGACTTATATTATAACAGAGCATGCTGCTATGCAATATTAGGAAAATACGAGAAAGCGATTAGTGATTTATATATTGCAATAGATATTGACAAAGGCTTATATTATTGGATAATAGCTGATAGCGATTTTGAGCTGATGAGAAATACAGATATTTATAAGAAATTTATTAATGAGATTATCAATGTAAAGAAAGGATAATAAAATGATAATAATTAAGACACAAGAAGAAATCATGAAGATGAAAAAAGCTGGTGAAATTTTAGCAGATGTTCACAGAAAATTATCTACGATGATAAAACCAGGGATTTCTACTTTAGAATTGGATCGTTTTGTAGAGGAATATTTGCTTAGTATTGGCGCATTCCCTGAGCAAAAAGGATACAAGGGTTTTCCCTATTCAATATGTGCATCTATTAATGATGAGATATGCCATGGATTTCCAAGGAAAGAACCGTTAAAAGAAGGGGATATAGTAACAATAGACATGGTTGTAAACTATGATGGATACTTAGCTGATTCAGCATGGTCTTATGCTGTCGGAGAAATATCAGAAAATGCAAGAAATCTTTTAGAGGTCACAAAAAAAGCATTGTATATAGGAATTGAACAAGCTGTTATTGGCAATAGATTAGGAGATATTGGATATGCAATCCAAACTTTTGTTGAATCAAATGGGTATTCTGTTGTAAGAGACTTTGTAGGCCACGGCATAGGGAAACAGATGCATGAAGACCCACAAGTACCTCATTATGGAAAGCCAAACAGAGGGATTAGGCTAACGGAAGGTATGGTAATAACTATTGAACCGATGGTCAATGAGGGAGTGTATTCAATAAAAATAGATGACAACGAATGGACTGCGAGAACTCTTGATGGGAAATTATCAGCCCAATATGAGCATACTATTGCAATAATGAAAGACGGACCAATGATTTTAACTAATCAAGATTTATAGATTTTAAGCTCCAGCAATTATTCTAAATAGCCAGGAGCTTAAAATTTCATTTTACGTGTTGCGGAGGAAATAATGGCAAAAGATATTAAATTAACTGAAGGAAATATAATAAAAACTCTTACAAAGTTAGCAATTCCAATAATGGGGACGTCATTTATACAGATGGCATATAATCTCACAGATGTCATGTGGCTAGGAAGGCTTAGTACTAAGGCAGTAGCAGCAGCTGGCACGGCAGGGTTTTTCCTGTGGCTTGCAAATTCGCTGGTTTTAATCACACAAGTTGGGTTAGGTGTAAATGTAGCTCAAAACATAGGCAAAGGTGATGTTAATAAAGCAAAGGAATACATAAACACTGGATTTCAAACTGGAATTATCATAGCAGCTGTTTACGCTACTATTTTAGTATTATTTAATGAAGAACTTATTTCATTTTTTAACTTAAAAGAGATAGATGTAATACATATGAGTGAATCCTATTTAAAAATAATAGGAATGGGAATTATTTTTCATTTGCTAAATCCTATATTTTCAGTCTCGCTTAATAGTTCTGGGAACAGTGTAACTCCATTTAGAACTAATGCAATTGGCCTTTTATTTAATATAATAATTGATCCAATACTAATTTTTGGGTTAGGGCCATTCCCTAGAATGGGGATAGAGGGAGCTGCGACTGCTACAATATTATCGCAATTTATTGTTACCATGGGCTTTGTAATTGCCGGGAAAAGAAATGATCTCATCTACTCACATGTAGATATGTTAAAAAAGATTGATCTTACTAAATCGATAAATATAATAAAACTTGGGCTGCCACCTGCAATTCAAAATACAGTGCATGCTTTTGTAAGCATGATAATAACGAGAATAATTGCAAAATTTGGGGCTTTGCCAATTGCAGTCATGACTGTTGGATCACAAATAGAATCCCTTTCATGGACTACATCTGATGGTTTTTCTGCAGCCTTGTCGGCATTTGTTGGACAAAACTATGGTGCAAAGAAATACCATAGAGTGAAAGAAGGGTATCATAAAGGAATTAGGGTACTCACAGGATTTGGGTTAGCCGTTTCTTTACTATTTATATTGATGCCTGAACAAATTTTTAGTATTTTTACTCCTGAGGACACCCTAGCAATAAAATCTGGGGGTTCTTATTTAAGAATTTTAGGATTATCTCAAGCATTTATGAGCCTTGAAATAGGCACTGCTGGATCATTTAATGGATTGGGAAGGACTCTTCCTCCGACAATTGTCGGGACGACATTAAATATATTAAGAGTTCCAGCTGCAATTATTTTATCTAGCACATCGTTAGGAGTTGAAGGCGTTTGGTGGGCAATAAGTATGTCGAGCGTTTTAAAGGGCATAATTTTATATATGATGATAACTATGGAATTTAGAAAAGGGATATATCATACTACTCTTCGCTGAACAACAACATCAGCACCAGTATTTAGAACATTTTTGATTATGATAGTCCCTTTTTCTACTGGAGCTTCAACCTTGGTATTTTCTATCAATTTAATTACATCAGCTATAAGACCAGAAGGTATCTCACTTGTAGTTCTTACTGGGATTTTTGACATTTTACCATTAGTTAGAGTTGCCCTTGCAGTTACTATTTTTGATTCTTCAGCAAAATTTAATTTTGCATAGGAAAGGCCTTTTGAACATTTATAACCATCGTATTTTATGGAGTTATTGTTTTTTATAATTTCAATAGTGCAATTGTTTTTACAACCTTGGCACGAGAATAATTTGCTCATTTTATACACCTCAATTATAATTATAGCATAACTATAACCTTATTCAAGAATAAGGAGGGGTGAGTGATGTTAAAGAACAGTGATATATTTATCAGACTCATTTTGGCGGCGTTGATAGGAGGACTTATTGGAATAGAAAGGGAAGCTAGCAATAGACCTGCTGGCTTTAGGACACATATATTAGTAAGTGTTGGATCTACATTAATGATGCTGGTTTCAATTAATGGAGCGACTGATGGTGCTGATTCAACGAGAATTGCAGCACAGGTAGTAAGCGGAATTGGATTTTTAGGTGCAGGTACAATTTTAAGAAATGGCAATACAATTAAAGGTTTGACAACTGCTGCTAGTTTATGGGTGTGTGCAGGAATTGGGTTAGCAATTGGCCAAGGGTTTTACTTTGCAGGAATTGTGACAAGCATAATCGCTTTACTGTCCTTAATGTATTTAGGAAAATTAGAAAAAACAATATTATCAGATGCTTATAATCAGCTTACTATAATAAGTAGAGAAAGAAATGGCTTAATTGGAGAAATCGGTACTGTATTAGGGAAAAATAACATTACAATTAAAAATATAGAAATAAGCGAAATTAAGAAACTAGAGTCAGGAGATAGTATAATAGAAATAAATCTTTCTATAAAAAGGCCTGTCGGTTCAGATGATTTTGAATTTGTACAGATGCTAAGCTTGATAGATGGCATAAATTCAGTTGAAATAGATGGTAAAGATATGGGAGTTAAATAATAACTTCAGAATAATTTAATATGGAGGTAGTAGTAGTGCATCAATATAAAGGAAAGCTAATTATTCATACAGGTTCAATGTTTTCAGGGAAAACTTCGTCGTTAGAAAAAGATGTTAAAAGATTTAATATTGCAGGATATAAAACTGTTGCTTTTAAACCAACAGTAGACACAAGATTTAAGAGTTCTGATATAATTTCACATGATGAGATGAGCATTGAGGCGATATTAGTCAAAGATATACAGAACATAAAAAGCTATTGCGAGAATATCAATCCGGAAGTAATTGCTATAGATGAGATTCAATTTTTAGATGGAGAAATAAAAGATATTATAAATACAATAACTGAATTTCTATCAAGAGATATTACGGTTATCGTAGCAGGACTAGATGTGGACTTCGAAGGTAGACCATTTGAAATTGTAAAGGAATTAATGCCAATTGCAGATTATTTGACAAAACATCATGCTGTTTGTGTAAAATGTGGTAGCGATGCTTGGATCAGTCATAGAAAGACCAAAGACAAAGAAAGAGTAGTAATAGGTGCATCGAGAGAATATGAACCGCTTTGTAGGAGCTGTTATTTAAAAGAAAAAAAAGAAGAAGATGCTATCATAAATAAAAATCAAGTTACATTATTATAAAAGGGTTGAGTTTTCAACCCTTTTAAAAATTCAAACCCTCTTTATGCAGGCCAATGCTTAGCACTATTCCTACACAAACTAAATTTATCAATTGAAAAGTACCACCATAACTCATAAATGGTAGGGGAATTCCTGTAATAGGCATAAGCCCAATTGTCATTCCTATATTTTGGAAAATATGAAAGAACATCAATGATGCTATTCCTGTAACTAGTAATGAAGCAAAAGTATCTGTTGTATTTCGGGCAATTTTTATCATTCTCATTAACAATATGAAATAAAGTATCAATAACACTGCTCCTCCGATAAAACCAAGCTCTTCTACTAGTACAGCAAAGATAAAATCAGTTTGTTTTTCTGGCAGGTAGTTTAATTGAGTCTGTGTACCGTTAAACAATCCTCTTCCAAATATTTTCCCGCTACCTATGGCGATCTTACTTTGCAGTGCTTGGTAGCCGGTGTTGGAAGCATCTCTTTCGGGATTTATAAAGTTTAGGATCCTCTCTTTTTGATAGTTGTCCATTTGAAGCCAAACAATTGGTAAGCTTAATATTCCAGCGCCTAATGCTATTAAGTAGTATTTAATCTTCAGACCAGCGACAAACAACATTACAGCAGTAAAAAAAACAAACACTATAGCCGTACCCAAATCAGGCTGTTTTAAAATAAGTGCAATTGGTATCAATGCAAAAATTAAGATTTTTGCTAAAACCTTTGGAGAATTTATATCTTCTTTGTTTTTGTCAATTATTTTGGCTAATGAGATAATAATCCCTAACTTCGCAAATTCTGCAGGTTGGAAACCAAATGATCCTATATAAAGCCAAGATCTTGAACCCCATTGTTCATCGCCTACTCCTACAAGCAGAACAGCAACTAATAAACCAATTGACAAAATATAAATTGGGATATATAGTTTTTCTAAAATCTGATAGTCGAAGAATATAAGAATTAATATTGCTATCAATCCAATAATTGTCGATACAGCTTGAGTTTTTACATATCTAGTGCTGTTTAAGCTTAAAGTAGCTGAATATATCATAACTATGCCATATATACACAATAGGATAGTTGTTATTAACAACACGAAGTCAAATTTTTTAAAGGATTTTTTGTTTAAGTTAATAATCATCAAATCTACCTCTTTTCCATTGATATTATAACATATTTAATTTGTATCTGATAGTATGATTTAAGGGTAAACTATTTATAGTAGGTGATAAAATGAAAGCTGAATTAATACAAAGTACAGCATTAGAAATGGGACTTGATTTAATAGGATTTACAGATGCAGCATCTCTAAATAGAATTGAGAATAAAGTAAAGGATAGAGTTGATAAGAAACTTAGCACAGAATTTGAGAGTAAGGACATACAAAAGAGAATAGATCCCAGGGGAATTATGAGAGAAGCAAATAGTATTATTGTTGTGGGATTTCCTTACTTTTATGAAAAATTTAATGGAAACAACAGCTTTGAGCATGCACTCTTTGGTAAGCTATCTAGGTCATCTTGGGGGATAGATTATCATTTAGTGATAAGAAAATATTTGCAAAGGCTGGTAGATGAATTATCACAATTTGAAAAATTCGAATATACTATTATTGCTGATACTTCACCATTAGTGGATAGAGAAATTGCTTATAATGCTGGGATAGGTTATTACGGGAAAAACACGAGCATAATTAATCAGACATATGGTTCATTTATTTTTATTGGATATATACTTACAAATCTATATTTAGACAAATACAGCACTCCCATAGAATCTGAATGTGGAGAATGTGATATTTGCATGAGAAGCTGTCCGGGGAAAGCTATCGAAGAACCTTATAAACTAAATCCAAAGAACTGCATATCATATCTAACTCAAACGAAAAAGTATTTAGATGAACAAACAAGTAAAAAGATGGGTATAAACATTTATGGATGTGACATATGTCAGATAGTATGTCCTAAGAATAAAAACATAAAAGAATCCTTTTTTGAAGAGTTTAAACCTTACAAAACAAATGGAATCGTAGATCTTAAAGAGATATTATTTATGAGTAACAAAGAGTTTAAAAGTAAATATGGAGATATGTCAGGAAGCTGGAGAGGCAAAAATGTATTAGTTAGAAATGCAATTATTGCGTTAGAAAACATGGGATATATAGATGATGATATTATTGAATTTCTAATGAAGAACAAGTCAGAATTATTAAAGCCGTATATCGATAGATATATAACGAAATTTTCATCTAAATAGATTAGTAATATGATATAATTCTATTGTAAATTAAAAAAATTGGAGGGATATAAGTGTCAAATGTACATGAGTTGAACTTTTTAAAAGAGAAGATTCAAGAATTAAAAGATCAAGGAGTTTATAGAAAATTACCAGTTTTAGATTCTCCTACAGGACCTGAAGTCATTTTAAATGGGAAAAAAGTCATAAATCTGTCTTCTAATAACTATCTAGGCTTTGCAAATCATGAAAGGCTTAGAAAAGCAGCAATAAAAGCTGTAGAAGAGTACGGTGCTGGATCTGGCGCTGTAAGAACGATAATTGGAAATATGAAGATACATGAGGATCTAGAAAGAATACTCTCAGAATTCAAAAGAGAGGAAGCTGTATTTGTTTATCAATCAGGTTTTAATTGCAATGCTGGAACAATACAAGCCATCACTGAAGCAGGAGATATAATTATTTCAGATGAGCTAAATCATGCTTCGATAATAGATGGTTCTAGACTATCTAAAGCAGATAAAGCAATATACAAACACTCTGACATGGATAGCTTAGAAAAAGTATTAAAAGAAAGCAGAAAAAAATACAAAAATATACTTATCATAACCGATGGAGTATTTAGCATGGATGGTGACATTGCTAAATTGCCTGAAATAGTTGAATTGGCTGAAAGGTATGATGCAATGACATATGTAGACGATGCACATGGATCTGGGGTATTGGGAGAAAGCGGAAGAGGTACTGTAGATCATTTTAAACTTCATAACAGAGTGGATTTTTCTATCGGAACATTATCAAAAGCGATTGGTTCTGTCGGCGGGTATGTAGCAGGTTCCCAAACTATGTATGAATGGTTAAGCCATAGAGCAAGACCAGCACTTTTCTCAACTTCATTACCTCCAGCAGCAGTTGGAGCATCAATTGAAGCTATAAAAATGTTAATGGAATCAACTGAATATACAGACAAACTCTGGGACAATGCAAAATACTTCAAAGCGAAAATGAGCCAATCTGGATTTGACATAGGGAATAGTGAAACACCAATTACACCTGTTATTATTGGTGAAGAAGGAAAGACAATGGAATTTTCTAGAAAACTACTTGAGAATGGTGTATTCGTATCAGGTATTGTATTCCCAACTGTGCCAAAGAATACAGGTAGAGTTAGATGTATGGTTACTGCAGCTCATTCCAAAGAACAACTGGATATTGCTGTTGAGGTATTTAATAAAGTTGGCAGAGAAATGGGGCTTATATAATGTAATTAAAGGGAGATTAATCTCCCTTTAATTTATATAAAGGTGATATTATGATTGTGGGTTGTTGTGAAATAGAATTATATATATATGAATCATATTCATTGAAAGAGAAGAGAATGGTGATAAAAAGTATAATAGAGAAAATGAAACACAGATACAATATTTCTATATCAGAGGTTGGGGATAATGAAATATGGAATAAATCAACTATAGCTTTTTGCACTGTGTCAAATGGAATGGAAAATGTAAATAAAACAATCCAAGAATGTCTTGATTTTTTAGATTTAGATGGTAGGATAGAAATAATAAATAGTGTTATAAATTATTATTAACAGGAGTATTAAATTCACATGAAAAAAAAATTATCGAAAAAAGAAGCATTAGAAGTGCTTGATATACTAGAAAAAACTTATCCACAGGCCAAAGCTCAGTTAAACTTTAGCAATGAATTTGAACTTTTAATAGCTACAATACTCTCTGCTCAGTGTACAGATGTAAGAGTAAACAAAACCACAGAGACGCTATTTAAAGAATTAAAAACGCCTAAAGACTACGTGAATTTAGGAGAAAAAGAATTAGCAGAGAAAATAAAAAGTTGTGGATTAGCTAATAATAAATCTAAGAATATTATAAATGCATGTATTATGTTAGAGGAGAAATACGATGGAAAAGTACCAGATAATTTTGATGAATTAATTAAATTACCTGGAGTTGGAAGAAAAACTGCAAATGTGGTATTGAGCAATGCTTTTAATATTCCTGCAATTGCTGTCGATACACATGTTTTTAGAGTTTCAAATAGGATTGGGCTTGCTAGTAGTTCAACAGTTGAAGGTACAGAGAAAGATCTGATGAAGATAATTCCAAAAGAAAGATGGAGTAAAGCTCATCATCTTCTCATATTTCACGGAAGAAATATATGCAAGGCTAGGAATCCTTCATGCTGTGAATGTCCTGTAAATAGTAAATGCTTATACTACAAAAATAATATTGAATTCGAGAGAGCAAAAGGGGAATAATCTATGAGAAAAAGCATAAAACTTGCTTTGACATTTACTCTATTAATTATATTGATTGGAGTAATTTTGTATTTTTATATTGATAATAAGCTAAATAGTGCATATTTCTATGAAGGCATATTCGTAGATGGCATCGAGCTATCGGATTATTCAAGAGAAGAAGCAGTTGAACTATTAGAAGGAAAAAAGCAAAAAGAAATTGAATCCAAGAAAATGACAATATTATCAGAAAGAAATAAAGAATTTGAATATATATTGCCATTAAAAGATCTTGGATATGATTTTAACTATGAAAAAGCTATTGATGAAGCTCATAGTACTGGCAGAGAAGGCAGCTTTGTTGAGAGGTTGAAATTTATTAAAAATTTAAAGAAGGATCCGGTTAATATAGAATTAATGTACTATTATGACCCAAATCTAATTGATAAACATATTGATGAGATAAGTAAAACTCTTTATGAAGAACCAAAAGATGCTACTCTAAAATTTGATGGAACAAAATTTCATGTAACTGATGAAGTAATTGGATATGAAGTAAATAAGGCTTTATTAAAATCAATGATAGAGTCAAATATTGATCAATTAAATGACATATATGTGCCTTATGATGAAATAGAGCCAAAGACCACTGCAAAATTATTTAATAAAGTCAACGGTCTACTCGCTCATTTCTCAACTAGTTTTAAATCTAGTGCGAGTGGGAGGATAAACAACATAATATTATCAGCAAATTCTTTCAAAGGGAAAATTGTTTTGCCTGGAGAAGTAGTTTCATATAATAAAACTACAGGGCCAAGAAATTCAAAAAACGGTTATGAAGATGCACCAGTAATAGTAAATGGAGAGCTGACACCGGGTATAGGTGGAGGAGTTTGTCAAACTTCTACAACTTTATATAATGCACTTTTATTAGCGGATTTAGAGATATTGGAGCGCCATCCCCATTCAATACCACCTGCATATGTTCCAAAGGGAACCGATGCAGCAGTTGCTGGCACTTATTATGATTTAGTATTTAAAAATAATTTTGATTTTCCTATTTATATTGACACGAAGATAATAAATAAAACAGTTCATTTCTATATTTATGGCGATGCCGCAAACAGGGATTATAAAATAAAAATCGGCACAAAATTATTGGAGACAATACCTTATAAGACTGTAGAAAAACTAAATACTGATCTTGAACCAGGGACAAGAAATCTAGTCCAAGAAGGTAGAAATGGTTATAAAGTAGCGACTTATAAATACAAAATAGTAAATAGAAATGTAATTGAAACGATTAAGATATCATCAGATTACTATAAAGAAAAAGATTATATTTATGAAGTTGGGCCTGAAAAAGAAGATCCAGAAGAAATCCCAACTACTGATCAAAATTTTTAAAAAATAGTGGATAAAGATTGATAACAATTAATTAATTTGTTATCATATATATGACAATTTAATAAAATTTAGGTATCGTTTAGATTTAAAAGGGAAAATGGTGTAAATCCATTACAGCCCCCGCTACTGTGAATGCTGACGAAATCAACATTATGCCACTGGGAAACTGGGAAGGCGTTGAAAGTAGAATGAAGCGTAAGTCAGGATATCTGCCTAAATTTATTAGCCTCGGAGGGAGGGATGTGTATAAGTTTTTTTGTGCTTACCTCCATGGTAAGCTTTTTTATGTTCATTAATTAGATCAAGGAGGGTAAAAGAATGAAAAAGAGAAGTTTGTATTTGTTATTAGCATTATTGTTAATCGTAGGTAGTATATCAGGCTGTAGCAACACTACAAGCCCTGCTGAGGATAACAATCAACAAGTAGCAGAGACAATAGAAATCACCGATGATTTTGGGAAAGTTATCACACTTGAAAAACCAGCTGAGAAAATAGTTTCTTTGGCGCCTAGCCATACTGAAATACTGTTTGCCATAGGGGCAGGAGAAAAAGTTGTCGGAGTAACTACTGCAGATGATTATCCTGAAGAAGTTAAAGACATAGAAAAAGTAGGCGGTTTCGATGGATGGAATCTAGAAATGATACTTGCACTTGAGCCTGATTTAGTAATAAATTATGGACAAGGCAATGAAGAAGACAACAAAAGACTTGAAGAAGCAGGTATAGTAGTAGCTAGTTTTATGCCGGAAACTATTGAAGGAGTATTTGATACAATAGAAAAAATCGGAGTACTTACAGGGTGCAGTGAGAAAGCAAATGAGGTAGTATCAGATATGAAATCTCAAAGAGATGAGATAGTAGCTAAAGTCAAAGATTTAGGAACAAAGAGAGTTTTTTATGAAGTATATAATGATCCATTGATGAGTGCAGGGCCAGGATCTTTCATAGATGAACTTATAACTCTAGCTGGCGGGGAGAATATCGCAAAAGATGCAGATAATCCTTATCCACAGTATGATGTAGAAAAATTGATTGAAAAAAATCCAGAAGTGTATTTAATTCCAAATGATTCAACTACTACATTGGAAACACTAAAAGAAAGACCTGGATTTGAGAATATCGACGCAATAAAAAACTCACAAGTATATTTCTTAGATGCCAATATAGTTTCAAGACCTGGTCCAAGAATAATTGAAGGGTTAAAAGAAATAGCCAAAGCAATTCATCCAGAAATAAATTAAAGCTGGGATAGAAATGAAACATAATTATAAAAAAAAGTCAAAGCTTAATATTTTAATAAGTTTATCAGTATTGCTCATTATAATTGTGGCTATTGTATCCGCGATAGGTAGTGCGAATATAAAAGCATTAGATGTATATAGAGTTATTTTCTCCAAAATTCCTATAATAAATAAATATGTCAATATGGAAAAAATAACTGATGCTCAATTTGCAATAATCTGGAATGTGAGATTGCCAAGGGTGATTTTGGGAATATTGGTTGGCGCTAGTTTGTCAGTTGCTGGAGTATCTTTTCAAGGGCTATTAAAAAACCCAATGGCAGACCCCTATATATTAGGGGTCTCATCTGGGGCTGCATTGGGAGCTACTGTTGCCATAATTAGCCAATTTGAATATGTTAAATACGGATTTTCAAGCATAACTTTTGCAGCATTTATAGGAGCTATAACAGCTGTATTTATTGTGTACAATATAGGAAAAATAAACAATAAATTATCTACAAACACTTTACTTCTGGCGGGAGTTGCTGTAGGGCAATTTTTTACTGCTATAATGTCATTTTTAATGGTCGTAAATTCTAACGATATGTCCAAGATAATATACTGGACTATGGGCAGTTTATCTGGAAAGGGTTGGAACCCTGTAAAAACATTATCTATACCGATATTATTGACTATAGTTGTGCTGATTTATTATTCAAAAGAATTGAATATATTACTTACAGGTGACGAAACAGCTAAAAGCATGGGTGTAAATGTAGAAAGAACTAAAGAGATAATTCTAGTCCTTGGGACATTGCTCACTTCATTAGTTGTTTCTGTAAGTGGAATAATTGGATTTGTTGGCTTAATTATTCCTCATATAACCAGAATAATATTTGGACCAGATCATAGGATTTTACTTCCTTGTTCTGCAATAGTTGGAGCTATATTTATGATAATCACAGATACAATTTCAAGAACATTGATATCTCCAGTAGAGATTCCTGTTGGCATAATTACTGCGATGTTTGGAGGCCCATTTTTTATTTATCTATTGAGAAGTAAAAAGAAAATGATGTGAGGAAATTCATATGAATATTATTAATTTGAACAATGTAGAGTTTGGATATGGCAAGCTAAAAGTACTAAGAAATATAGATTTATCTGTGGAAGAAGGGCAATTTTTGAGCATCATTGGGCCAAATGGTGCTGGGAAGTCGACATTATTAAAAGTAATAAACAATATTTATGAAAACTATGAGGGAAGTATTTCCATTTATGGTAAAAATGCAAAAGATTATAAAAGAAAAGAATTAGCTAGGATTATTTCATTTGTTCCACAAGACACCTTTTTGGATTTTGAATTTAGTATTGAAGAGCTCGTGTTCATGGGGAGATATCCTTTTCAGAAACGATTTCAAAATGATGCAAAGTATGATTATGATATATCTTATAGGGCGATGGCATTGACAAATACTTTAGAAATAAAAGATAGGCTTATAACACAAATATCTGGTGGAGAAAGGCAGAGAGCTCTAATAGCTAAGGCATTAGCGCAAGATCCAAAGATAATATTGCTGGATGAGCCTACATCTCATTTAGATATCAATCATCAGATTGAAGTATTGGAATTACTTAAAGAACTAAACTTGAAGCAAAACTTAACAATAATAGCTGTCTTACATGATTTGAACTTAGCTAGCAGATATTCTGACAAGTTAGTTCTGTTAAAAGACGGGCAGATATTAAAATCAGGCAGTGTAGAAGAAGTTTTAACAGCCTCCAATATAGAGAATGCATACAACATGAGAGCAGTGGTTGAGTTAAACAAATTTACGAATTCCTTATTTGTAACACCCATTGAATCGAAGAAAAGAAACAAAAACACTTCACTACCCAGCATACATTTAATAGCTGGGGGAGGAAGCGGCCAAGCGATAATATCAAGACTATTAAAAGAGGGAGTAGACTTAAGCGTAGGAGTTTTAAATGTTGGGGATAGCGACTGGCAATTAGCTAAGAGTTTAAAAGTTGAAATGGTTGAGGAAAAGCCATTCTCAGCAATCAAAGAGGAAACAAGCTATGAAAATCTAAATTTAATGAGAACAAAAGACATAGTTGTGATAGCACAAGTTCCAATCGGGCATGGGAACCTCTTAAACTTAGAGATGGCACTTACGGCAATAAATGAAGGTAAAGAAGTTATATATGTGAAAGAAAATGTTGAGAAAAATATTGATTATACGAATGGGATTGCAACGAAAATAATGAACGAGCTTATTTTAAAAGGCATGATAGTTTTAAATTCAACTGAAGACCTATTGAATTATTTAGAAAATTATAAACTAAAATAATTTCTCCTATGGTACAATATGTATATATTATAATATGGAGATGATTTAATGGAAACAAGAAAATTACTCATGATTCCAGGACCAACACCAGTATCAAGAAGCATTCAGGACCAAATGGGAAGAGAGACTATTGCATTTTCAGATGCAAATTTTGTAAATGATTTTAATTATTGTTTAAATGAACTTAAAAAAATTGTAAAAACAAATGGCGAAACTTTCGTGCTTTCTGGAAGCGGGACTCTAGCGATGGAGATGTCTTTAGCAAATGTGCTAAAAAAAGGCGACAATTTGTTGATTGTATCTCATGGTTATTTCGGGGATAGATTTATTGATATCGCAAAAAACAAAGGGATAAATGTGGATGTATTAAGCTCAGAATGGGGTAAAACCGTACCTTTAGACTTAATTAGGGAATCTCTAAAGAAAAAGGATTATAAAGCGATCACAGTAACTCATGTAGATACTTCCACTGGGGTAAAAGCTGATATCAAAAGCATTGGGGAGATGTTGAAAGAATTTCCTGAGATTATTTACATAGTTGATGGGGTTTGCGCTACCGCTGGAGAAGAAGAGTACATGGATGATATGAATATAGATATACTGTTTACTGCTTCTCAAAAAGCATTTGGGGTAGCTCCTGGATTGTTAATATTGTGGGCAAATGAGAAAGCCTTAAGGGCAAGAGAAGAAATCGGGACGATAAGTGAATACTTTGTAGATTTCAACAACTGGCTACCTGTCATGCATGAACCAAGTAAATATTTTGCAACGCCGAGTGTAAATTTAATTTGGGCATTAAAAGAGTCTATAAGACTTATCAATGAAGAAGGTATTGAAAATAGATTTAATCGCCATGAAATATTCGCAAAAGCTTATCAAAATGCTCTTGAAGAATTAGGTTTTAAAATACTTGCTGAAAAAGGATGTAGAGCCAATACACTGTCAAATGCACTTTATCCTGAAGGAGTTATAGATGAATTGTTCAGAACTAGTCTAGCTATAGAGGGCGTACAAGTGGCAGCGGGACTAGGGGCATTTAAAGGAAAAATGTTTAGAATTGGTCATATGGGAAACATAGATAAGCATGATTTAATATCTTCAATCGCTAGTATTGAGAGAACATTATATAAATTTAATATTGATAAATTATCAATTGGATTAAATATCATACAAAGGGAATTAGTAAAATAAGCAAGGGCTACTGCCCTTGCTTTAAGTTTAATGCACATAATACAATGCTTATATTTATCCAAAACATTAAAAATATTCGATTGTAAAACCATACATAATCCGCTAATCCCATGACTAATATTCCAAGTGTACTTGCTAAGGCTGCCGAAATAATCAATGACAGTTTTGAGTTCTTGAATTTATTTACTCTAATATAACTATTTTTTGCAAGTCTGAACATAAAGATGATAAAAGATAGTATTGATAAAATTCCTGCTTCAAGCCAAAGCTGAATAAACAAATTGTGGGTATGTGCAACTGTAGTCAATCCGAAACTCTTATATCTTTGATATATCAACGCAACTGTCTTACTTCCTAAGCCAACCCCTGTAACCCAGTAATCTCGTAGCATAACCAGTGCAGGGCCCATTATCATTTGCCTGTATTTTAAAGATGTATCATTTGGATTAAATATTGTCATTAGCCTATTGTAAATTGAACTTGGAAGAAATGGTATTGCTGCTAATCCAAGAACAATCAAAACGGGAATGTATTTTTTATTCCATAAAAAAACGAATATGAAAATGCAAACTGCAAAGGCAACCCATGCTGACCTTGAACCTGTTTTAAATAACATCAATAAAACTGGCAATGAAGAAATAGCGAGTATCACTTTGTATACCATCTTTTTTGTTTTTAGTATAATTGGAAAGAAAAACGGAATTGATAATACTAAGAATTCACCATATACGTTTGGGTTTCCAAAGCTTGAAAAAACCCTTGCCCCTAAATTTTGATTAATAGTTAAATCTGTTAATGAAGGGTTGACCGCTATTCCTACGATTTTCCATTGGTATAGGCCATAAATTGAAGTTAATACAGCACTAAGTACTATGAATTTAGTCAAGTCATATAGTTTTTTTTCTGAATCTATCTCTAATATTATGATAGAGATTAACACAAAAGTAGCCATATAAAAAATGAGTTGATTCAAGCTCTCTTTTAAGAAAACTGAAGTTAATCCCGCTATAAAAAGTGTTGTGAAAAAAATGACCAATGAGTAGTCTAATTTTTCTAATTCTAACTTTGGATTTTTTGACAATCCTTTGTTTAGATAATACAAGATAGCTATCAATGCAATTAATATGACAGCATATAAATTACTCCAAATATGGTCTGGAATTATGAAAATAAAAATTAATGACATGCCAATTAAGTAGTGCAAATTAGATCCAATAAATTTGAAAAAATCAATGAAATAGCTGCTATCAAATAGATTGCTTAATTTAGAGTACACTAAGTTAATGAAAATAGATGGCAAACTAATGATGTAAATTAACAAATTCAATGAAATGCTATCACTCCAATTTTTATTTGTTGAAGTGTCAGATGTTAAAAAATTTATAGATCTGCTATTTTGTAATAGATTTTTAAGAGTACGTTTCATGTTAAACTCCTTTTGCTATTCATTTAATACGTTTACATAAGAGATTCTACCATCTTTTAGTATCGAATTGCCAGCGTATAATGTTATTGTTTGCCCTACGTAATATACAGATTTATCAAGTGATATTCCATTTGGTTTTAGATCGCCAGATGCTTTCATAGTCAATTTCAAAGAAATGTATCCTTCTTTTTCTGATGCGACAACATTTCCAGAATCATCACTAGCAAATACTACACTTGGTCCTTTCTCTATTTTAGTCACTTTCCCAAAAGAAGAACCTTGAATAGATTCTTTTACAGGGCTATCTATATGTATCCCATTTAATACTGTCTCTGGCACTGCTTCAATGTAAAAAGAGATTTCTACATCTTTTTCTTTAACTTGATTAGTTACTACATTTGCTTTATTAAATTTTGATTTTATGCTAAAAGCAGCAATTACAATTACAATAATTATCAACAAATCTATCCAAGTAAATTTATGCTTTTTCATAATTAACCTCCTAAAGCTGATTTACGGCATCTATTCTGCCATAAAAAATTGAACTTCCAACTTTTAAATTGATTACTTGACCTATATAGTAAGTACTCCCATCAATCACGATGCCATTATCTCCCACTTTTCCATTTGCAGTTAATGTAATATATATAGATGAATACCCCTCTTTCGTTGAGGTGGTTTGATTTCCAAATTTATCTTTGCCATAAGAAATGGAAGGACCAACATTTTTTTCAGTAACATTTCCAAAGTTTGCATTAAGCAAAGATTCACTTGCAGGATCTCCAATTTTTACATTTTCTGCAGTGAAATCATTCACTTCCTCTTGGAAAAAAATGATTTCAACTTTACTTTGCTCATCATCAACTATATCTTTTACGCCTATTATTCCAAGCTTATTCAATGCAAATACAAAAAGTGCAACTAATATTATCCCAATAACAACATCGATGATATTAAACTTTTTGTGAGATTTTTTATCATTTTTATTCATCTGAATTCCTCCTATTTAAGATAAATTTTTAGAGTCTCTTCTGCTAAATACTTTAAATCATATTTATTTACAATAGATTTATGGCCATTTTCCCCAAGCGTTCTTCTCAATTCATCATCAATCGTCAATCTAAGCATCTCTTCAGCCAATTTTTGCGTATCACCGTATGGGACTAAAACACCATTATTTAATTTAATATCAATTATCTCCCTAGTTCCACCACTGTCTGTAGAAATGACAGCTAGCTTACATGCCATTGCTTCTAAGATGGATATTCCAAAGGCCTCATACTGTGAATGACATATAAACAAATCAGAAGCTTTTAAATAGTCCATTATGTTAGTTTCAAAGCCTGTAAAAATCAAACGGTCTTTTATTTTAAGCTCATCAGCATATTCTTTAATTGATTCTAGTAAAGCACCATCACCTACTAATAAAAAAACTACTTTTCTGTTTATTTTTCCTTTTTCAATCAGTTCAAAATATCTCTTTATTGAATCAATAAAGAATTTATGCCCTTTTTCCCATCGAAATCTTGCAATTGACGTTATGACAAGAGTATCTTTATCTATACTATACTTTTTTCTGATATCTTCTTGTGGCGGAGACTGCCACTTATCAATATCTATGCCATTTGGTATATAAGAGATTTTTTCACGAGAAATACCTTCACTAACTAACCTTTCTTCAACTGCTTTGCTCACAGCTATTATCTTGTCAGTTTTGATAGATAGGAGTTTATTAAGATAAATAACTGATTTTTTATTTTTAAGCAGCATATGTCTAGTATTTATTATTTTAACTTTGTTACCAAGACATTTTGACAATACAGCTATTGAGTGTTCGCGTAAAAAATGAGTATGAACAACATCCACTTTATTTTCCAAACATATTTTTTTCAACATGATTGCTGCTTTCATATCGAAGGTACCAGCCATCTCTAGTTGCATTAGCGGGATATTCATTTCTTCAAATAATTTTCTGCCTGGCCCATCTTTTGAATATATTATTATTACATTTGCTTTATTTTTAATTTCATTAATCGTGTTGTAAACTGACATTTCAGTACCTGCGTGTCCAAGATAATTGAACATATGCACAATATTAAGCATTTCTAACCTCACATTCTATAAAATCTTTTTCTGTAATTATAAAATCAACAGGTATATCATACTTTTCAAAGGGAACTTTGTCAATTACTTGAAAGCTAAATGCAAGTCCGACAGATAAAGCATCCTTTCTTAATAAAGGCAGGAATTTATCATAATAGCCACCGCCATATCCAATTCTATATCCACTTATATCAAAGACAGCCCCAGGGACAATAACTAAGTCAATTGATTTTTCATCAATAATTTTAAGATTATTAGGATCTGGGGATAGTATGCCGAAATATCCTGGCACTAATTCGCTAATATCATCTATTAAGCAGGGCATCATGATTTTATTTTTGCTATCTATATAAGGCACTGAAATTTTTTTTCCATCTTCAATAGCTTTTTTAATAAATTTATGCGTATTAACTTCATTGTTGAAACTAACATAGCTCATGATATTTGTGGCCTTTTTATAAAGTTCTGATGTTATGAGATTATTCATTATTATATCACTGTAACTTTCGACTTTATCAACGCTCAAGCTCTTACGAATTGCTAATATTTGCTCCCTCAAATTTTTTTTATTCAAAGAATATCACCTCAAGTGTTTATTTATCTTTCCATTTATAATATAATATATCATTAGAAAGCAAAATGAAATAAAAAAATGGATATTGATTCCGAGGTGATATATTTGATTAGATTTGTTAATGTTTCTAAAGAATACAAAAATGGTGTTATAGCTTTATATGACATCAATATTGAAATAAATAAAGGTGAGTTCGTATTTTTAGTAGGATCAAGCGGTGCTGGAAAATCTACATTGATAAAACTTCTTTTAAAAGAAGAAGGAATTACAAGGGGTAAATTATATTTAAATGGAACTGATATAACAAGAGTACCAAATAGAAGGATACCATTTATCAGAAGACAATTAGGAGTAGTGTTTCAAGACTTTAGACTCCTTCCAAATAAGACTGTTTATGAAAATGTAGCTTTTGCTATGGAGATAATCGGAGCAAGCCCTAGAGCAATCAGAAGGAGGGTTCCTGCAGTTTTAAGTATGGTCGATTTAAGTAGAAAAGCTTCCTCATATCCTGACCAACTTTCTGGAGGAGAACAGCAGAGAGTTTCTATTGCTAGGTCAATAGTAAATAATCCTCCCGTGCTTATAGCGGATGAACCTACAGGCAATCTTGACCCTGAAACTGCGAGTGATATAATGAAAGTATTGGTGGATATCAACAATAGGGGGACAACTGTTTTAATGGCTACACATGCTAAAGAAATAGTAAACAGCATGAGAAAAAGAGTTATAGCCCTAGAAAATGGACGAATTATTAGAGACGAAGAGAAGGGTGGGTATGGCTTTGAAGCTTAGAATATTTAGAAATATGTTTAAGCAAGGAATACAGAGCATGTGGAGAAATAAGAGCATGGGATTGGCATCAATCACCAGCATTGCTGCTGTATTGATGATACTTGGAATAGTTTTGGTTTTGATATTGAGTATTAACAATGTTGTAAATGACACTAAATTAAAATTTGATGAAATAGAAGTATTTTTAGAGGACCAAATAAGTAGAGAACAGATGACAAAGATAGAAGATACAGCTAAAAATGTACCTGGTGTAGTATCTGTGATATATAGATCAAAAGAGCAAGCACTGGATTTAATGAAAGAAGATTGGGGAGAAGATGCATATCTTTTAGAAGATTTGGAGACAAATCCATTGCCAAATTCATATATAATCAAAGTCGAAGATATCGAACTGGCTGATAATTTAGTAAATTCAATAAAAACACTTGACGGAGTCGAAGAAGTGAAATATTATAAAGATATAATCGATAAATTATTAAATTTTGCAAGTTATATAAGAATTGGCGGTATGATAATAATTGCTGTTTTAGTTTTTGTCTCGATTTTTATAATATCTAATACTATAAAGCTGACTGTGACTTCCAGAAAAAGAGAGATTAACATAATGAAATATGTTGGGGCTACTAATAGTTACATAAGAGGACCGTTTATCATAGAGGGCGTTTTTTTTGGAATTGTTGGGGCGTTATTTTCAATTGTGGTAGTATATTTTGCATATCGCTATCTATATCTAAATATGAATGAGAGTTTTTACAATATGTTCACTTTCTATTTAATACCTCCTGAGTCCATATTCAGTGATATAACAGTTATATTTTTAACTTTAGGAGCTGGCATCGGGGCTATGGGAAGCATGCTATCGCTTAAAAAGTTTTTAAATGTATAGGAGGATTTATGAATGAAACGAAAAAGGGTAATTTCGCTATTTGTTGCTATGCTATTTATATTTTCAACTGTTTTTCAAGTCTATGGGCAAACAATAAGCGATTTAAAAAAACAGCAATCTGAAATACAATCTCAAATAGACCAGACCAAAAAAGAGCTCGAATCTATGCAAAACCAAACAGACACAGTAGAAAATCAGATAAAAGAACTCGATTTAAAGATTTCTAATGCACAAAGTGAATTGGACAATGTGGAAAAAGAGTTGGAAATAATAAATGCAAACATTGCTCAAGCTGAAAAAGACCTGGCAGAGGCAGAAAAAAACATAGCTGAAAAAACAGATACTTTTAATCAAAGACTAAGGGTTATGTATAAAAATGGGAATGTAGGATATCTTGAAGTTTTGTTGTCATCTGGAGATATCAAAGATTTTTTATCTAGGCAAACTATGATAGAATCAATTGCTGAACAAGATAAGGAATTAATACAATACATGAAAGAACAACGAGATATAGTTGAACAGAAAAAAGTAGAACTAGAAGCTCAAAGAGCATCAGTTGAAATAACAAAATCTAAATTGGAATCAAGAAAAAGAGATTTAGAAACTGTTAGCAGACAAAAAGAAGATCTTATGGGAAGATTGGTAAAAGATATTGACGCATATGAAAAAGAATATGACAAATTAAATGAATATGCAAAACAGATAGAATCTAAGATAGTCGAACTACAACGAAATACAAATCCTTATTCCGGTGGAGTCATGTTATGGCCAGTTGAAGGGTATTCTAGAATTAGTTCATCATTTGGATACAGGATTCACCCTATATTTAATGTTCAAAAACTACATACAGGTATCGATATACCTGCTCCTACTGGAACTGTGGCACGTGCAGCTTCTGATGGAATTGTCATATATGCAGATTGGCTAGGATCATATGGAAAAGCAGTTATGATAGACCACGGAGGTGGAATAGTAACACTTTATGCTCATAACTCTTCAATACTAGTTTCTGAAGGAGAAACTGTGGCAAGAGGCCAATCAATATCAAAGATTGGAAGCACAGGTAACTCTACTGGTCCTCACCTACATTTTGAAGTGAGGAAAAATGGAGCTTATGTAGATCCTATACCTTGGTTAAAGTAAAAGGAGATTTTTCTCCTTTTTTATTTTTTAGTTTCATATAATAAGGGGTGCAAAATGAAAAATAAAAAAAATATAATTTTATTTTTAGCGATTTTAATAGTAACCAATGCAGCAACTTTTACTTTATCAAATTATTTGACTGTAAATGTAAATGATAAAGTAATAATACCTAGTTCTGAATATAAAGTGTTAAAAGAAGTATATGAAGACAATAAAAAGGTAGCTTTAGTGAGAAAAACAATAGATGAACTTTATTTAAGAGAAGTAGATGAAGAAGCGTTATTGGATGGACAATTAAAAGGCATGGTTAATGCTTTAAATGATCCATATTCTATTTACATGACTAAAGATGAATATGAGAGCTTTAATGCTGAAACAGATGGTGAATATGGAGGTGTAGGAATTATCGTGACACCCGGCGATGACAATTTAATCACTGTAGTTTCACCAATAGAAGATACTCCTGCAGAAAAAGCAGGCATTAAGACTGGAGATAAGATAATAAAAGTAGATGGAAAAGAATTCTTTGCAGAGAATATGGATGAAGCAGTTAAAATCATGAGAGGCGAACCAAACACAAAGGTAACACTGACAATCTTAAGAAAGAATGATGCAGGTGAAACAAACACTTTTGATGTAGAATTGACAAGAGAAATCATCAAATTAGTTTCCGTTAAATCAAATATGTTAGAAAATGATATTGGGTATATTAGAATAACTTCTTTTGATAAGAATACAGCGGAAGATTTTAAAAAACAATTAAAAGACATTGAGTCCAGTGGTGCTAAGGGCCTTATCATAGACTTAAGAAATAACCCTGGAGGATTGTTAGATGTATGTGCCGACATTGCAGATCAGTTATTAGATAAAAAAGTAATAGTCTATACACAAGACAAATATGGCAAAAAAGAGTATTTGTACTCCGATAGCTCCATGACTAAGTTACCTGTTGTTTTGTTAGTAAATGAAGGCAGCGCTAGTGCTTCAGAGATTCTTGCAGGAGCGATTAAAGATTACCAAAGAGGAACTATTGTTGGTACAACAACATTTGGAAAAGGAGTTGTTCAAAGATTAAAAGATCTACCTGATGGTTCAGGTTTAAAGATAACTGTTTCTGAATATTTTACACCTAATGGTACGAATATACATGGAATAGGGATAAAACCAGACATTGAAGTAGAACTGAATGAAGGAGTAAAAGATATTGGGCCAGATTATTTAGATCAAGATAATCAACTCCAAAAGGCAATTGAAGTATTAGAATCAAAAATAAATTAATAGGATGAATTTATTAAAAAAGCTCCTCATATAATAGTTAATCAATCAGCTATTATATGAGGAGCTTTTTAAGTCATAGATTATAATATTTTAATATAAAGATCATTTAGTTAAATTAGCTGCTTTAATTGAGAAAATAATTGGGTTTGAATTTGCATCATTCGGAAGCTGTGAGTTTATATAAATTTTATCATGATCAGTGTCATAGAAAGATTTCAAACCAAATACTTTCCCTAATTGCTTAAGTTCGCTATTATTCAGATCGATTATATACGCTTGATAAAGATCTGAATTACCGGTATTTTCCATTGCCAATATGTTTGACTTGGATGTTTGAGTAAAGTATACAAAATCTTTCTCTATAGAACTGATTAAGAGATTCTTATTTAAATCATATATATATAGCGAATTAGTATTTTTTGACTCATCAAACTTTAAATAAGCCAATGAATCGTTATTCATAATTGACGTTTTATATCCTTGATCGACATAATTTAGTTCACCTAATTCATTAATTAAATATATGTTGTTATTTTTTTCGGGGTATAAAAGTTCTTCAATAACTATATCATCACCATATGATTTTATATTAACTATATTTTTATTTAATTGGCAATACAAAGAATATTTCTGTTCGCTTATGTTATAGAGGTAGATTCTAGAATCATTTTCTCCTGAAATATCAAGCAGATACAATTCATTTTCATTTTTCCAAGAAAGCTTATCAATGGACTTACCATTTAATTCTTCTATTTTTTTAATTATGTTATCTTTATAAATGTACACATATGCATTTCCTTGCTCATCGATAAAACTGATATTATTTGAGCAATTGCACATTTGTGCATTTGTGATGCTTGTTGTAGTGGATAATATTAGTTTTTTAGCCTCTGATTTTAAATCATAAAAATATAAGTTATGTGAATTTGCATTACCAGATTCATCAATCACATCATTGAGATATACGAACCCATTGCCATAAGAATGAAATAGAATATTACCATAATCAATTAAATTTGAAACCAAAGTTCTATTTGTTTTTACAATATCGCCTGTTTTCATATCAACATAGATGTCTAAATTGATAATAGGTACCTCCTCATTCTCTTTTTGAAATACATTCTCAAACGATACAACCCATAGGTATTTATCATCATTGTTGATGATTTTTACATCAGGAAAAGTTGACGAATACAACCCATAATCAGCTTTTGTTTTATTTATTATGTCAACTAAATTATAATTAACTTTTATTGGGTCATAATTATCACACACTACTTCTAGGTCTAATGAACTAAGATTAGAGATATCATCAGTTATTATTACTGTAACCTGTGGGATAAATAATTGTGAATTAATATCTTTACTAATATTCAGATGGATTTTTAAACTTGTTCCCTCTAATTTAATCTTGGAAACATCTACATTTGAACATTCGACTAAACCACCATATATTAATATTTTATTTTCGCTTCTATCTTTTATGATCTCTGCACGAGGGCTTGTATTTTGATAACTTGTTGATAAAATCGTCTTATCAATATAAAAATTTACGTCTGTAGATTCTGCTCCAGATTCAGATAGGAATACGGAATTTATTTTTGAGCATCCCATCAGCAAAAGACACGATAAGAGCAAAAGAGTAAGAAACTTTGTTGATTTCATTATATATCTCGCCTCCAATAATTAGATTCTACAATATATTTAGCATAATCTCAAGTTTTAAAATGAGTAGATTTTTGTTATCAGTTGTTTTATAATAGATACATAAGAACAAATGTTCAAGAAAGAGGTTGTATTATGGGTGAATTTAAAATTGTTTCAAATTATAAACCAACTGGTGATCAACCAGATGCCATAGATAAAATTGTAAATGGACTGAATAAAGGACTAAAACATCAAGTCTTGATGGGAGTTACTGGATCGGGTAAAACTTTTACCATGGCAAATATTATAGAAAAGGTACAAAAGCCTACTTTAGTAATTGCACATAATAAAACCCTTGCATATCAATTAGCAAGTGAGTTTAAGGAATTTTTTCCCAATAATGCAGTGGAGTATTTTGTAAGTTACTATGACTATTATCAACCAGAAGCATATGTACCTCAGACTGACACATATATAGAGAAAGATTCATCGATCAACGATGAGATTGATAAATTGAGACACTCTGCGACAATGGCACTTTTTGAGCGCAGAGATGTGATAATAGTTGCATCTGTATCATGTATATATGGATTAGGCGATCCAATTGATTACGAAAATCTTGTGGTATCATTAAGACCTGGCATGAAAAAAGATAGAAATGAAGTCATGCGAAAACTTATTGATATTCAATATATCCGAAACGATGTAAATTTTGAAAGAGGCACTTTTAGGGTTAGAGGGGATATACTCGAAATCTTTCCTGCTTCGTCTAGTGAAAACACAATAAGAGTTGAATTTTTTGGGGATGAGATAGATAGAATTACAGAAATAAACTATTTGACTGGCCAAATCATTGGATATAGAAATCATGTATCTATTTTCCCGGCATCTCACTTTGCAACATCAAAAGAAAAAGTGGAGAAAGCATTGATAAGCATAGAAGAAGAGCTTGAAGACAGGCTAAAAGAGCTCAGAGACAAAGACAAACTAGTCGAAGCTCAGAGACTTGAGCAAAGGACAAGGTATGACTTAGAGATGCTTAGAGAGATGGGATTTTGCTCTGGGATAGAGAACTATTCTAGACATCTTAGCAACAGGCCTAAAGGCAGTAGGCCATATACTTTAATTGATTATTTCCCTGACGATTTTTTGATAATTGTTGATGAATCTCATGTTACAATACCTCAAATTGGTGGAATGTATGAAGGAGATAGATCAAGAAAGACCACACTGGTAGAGTATGGATTTAGACTTCCATCAGCATTAGATAACAGACCACTTAAATTCAATGAGTTCGAATCGATGGTAAACCAAATAATATATGTATCAGCTACACCTGGGTCTTATGAATTAGAACATTCTCAAAATACAGTTGAACAAATAATTAGGCCTACAGGATTATTAGATCCGGTAGTAGAAGTGAGACCAACTAAAAATCAGATAGATGATTTAGTAGAAGAAATCAAGAAAACTACCCAAAGAGAAGAGAGAGTTCTAATTACTACTCTCACTAAGAAAATGGCTGAAGACCTTACTGAGTATCTCAAAAAAATTGGCATTAAAGTAACTTATTTACACTCTGACATAAATACGATTGAAAGAATGGAAATTATTAGAGATTTAAGAATAGGAAAATATGATTGCATTGTGGGTATTAATCTTTTAAGAGAAGGGCTAGACTTACCTGAAGTATCTCTAATTGCAATACTTGATGCTGACAAAGAAGGATTTTTAAGAAGTGAAACTTCGCTTATACAAACTATTGGCAGAGCAGCAAGAAATATAAATGGCAGAGTAATTATGTATGCTGATACTATTACAAAATCTATGAAGAAAGCAATTGATGAAACCAACAGAAGAAGAAAAATTCAAGATGAATATAATAAAGAACACAAAATAGTGCCAAAATCGATCGTTAAGGGAGTGCGTGATATCATAGAAGCAACAATTGTTGCAGAAGAAAACACATCATATGAGGACGACTTGACAAACGAAGAACTAGAAGCTATGATATTTGAACTTGAAAAGAGCATGATAAAAGCTGCAGAAGAGCTAGAATTTGAAAAAGCTGCACAAATAAGGGACAAGATGATCGAATTGAAGAAAAAGATTGTTTATTAGAGGTGAACAAATGACTAAAGAAAAAATTGTTATAAGAGGAGCGAGAGAGCATAATTTAAAAAATATAGATATTGAATTGCCAAGAAATGAAATGATTGTATTTACAGGGTTGAGTGGATCCGGTAAATCATCACTCGCTTTTGATACAATATACGCTGAAGGGCAAAGAAGATATGTTGAGTCATTATCTAGTTATGCAAGACAGTTTTTAGGGCAGATGGAAAAACCTGATTTAGATTATATAGAAGGATTATCTCCTTCTATTTCCATAGATCAAAAGACGACTTCTAGAAATCCAAGATCCACCGTAGGGACAGTGACAGAGATTTATGATTATCTAAGACTTCTCTTTGCAAGAATAGGGGTTCCGTATTGTTATAACTGTGGAAAAGAAATATCTAGTCAGACAATAGATCAGATGGTTGACAAAATTATGAATTTAGAAGAAGGCACTAGGATACTAATTCTATCCCCAATTATCAGAGGGAAAAAAGGCGAACACATTAAAACCTTAAGTCAAATAAAAAAAGATGGTTTTTTGAGAGTCATAATAGATGGGAATGATTATGAGCTAGAAACTGACGAAATTAAGTTAGAAAAGACAAAAGTCCATACTATTGAAATAGTTGTCGACAGGCTAATAGTAAGACAAGGGATAGAGTCAAGATTAAATGACTCCTTAGAAACGGCACTAAACTTATCAGATGGACTTGTAATCGTTCAAGTTGTTAATGGAGAAAGGATTCAGTTTAGTCAAAAACTTGCTTGCCCTGACTGCAATATATCAATTGAAGAGATATCACCTAGGATGTTTTCATTTAACAGTCCGTTTGGGATGTGTCCAACTTGCAATGGATTAGGATTTCACAAGGAAATAGATGAAGACTTAGTGATACCTAATAAAAATTTAAGCATTTCACAAGGTGCGATAGCACCTTATTCAAACACTGATGAAGACAATTATTACTATCAAATATTTAAAACATTAGCAAAAGACAATGGATTTAGCGTGGATGAACCAATTAAAAATGCTCCTGAAAGCTTCCTAAAAGAACTATTTTATGGCACTGAAAGGCCGATAAAATTTAAATTTTTGAGTTATTTTGATGATACTGGCAAGAAAGAATTCAATGGAAAATTCGAAGGGATTATTTCAAATTTAATGCGTAGATATAAAGAAACTCAATCTGACTTTATGAGAGATAAAATCGAGGAATTCATGTCAGAAATTCCTTGTCCTGACTGCAATGGCAAGCGTTTAAAAAAGGAAGTATTATCGATAAAAATCAATGGATTAAACATATCAGAAGTTACTGATATGCCTGTAGATAAAGCATTGAATTTTTTTGAAAATATAGATCTTAGCCCAAAAGAGAGAATGATAGCAGATCAAATATTAAAAGAAATAAAAGCAAGATTAGGTTTCTTAGTGGATGTAGGACTAGACTATCTCACACTGTCGAGAATGGCAGGTACTCTATCAGGTGGAGAATCACAGAGAATTAGACTTGCCACTCAAATTGGTTCTAGTTTAGTCGGAGTTATTTATGTTTTAGATGAACCAAGCATTGGATTACATCAAAGGGACAACGATAGATTAATTAAAACACTTAGAAATTTAACAGATCTTGGAAACACTTTAATAGTAGTTGAACACGATGAAGATACCATAAAAGCTGCAGATCATATCGTAGATATTGGTCCTGGGGCAGGTATACACGGTGGGCACATAGTTGCTCAGGGGACTTTAAAAGACATTGAAAACAATCCTAAATCTATCACTGGAGCTTATTTATCTGGAAGACTTAAAATAGAAATTCCAGAAGAAAGAAGGAAACCCAATGGAAAGTGGCTAAAGGTAGTCGGTGCGAAAGAGAACAACTTAAAAAATATTGACGTTTCATTTCCATTAGGTTTATTTACTTGTGTCACAGGAGTATCTGGTTCGGGAAAGAGTTCATTAGTTAACAAGATCCTCTATAAAGCATTATCCAGAGAATTAAATGGGTCTAAGCAAAGGGCAGGAGCTTATGAGAAAATAGTGGGAATTGAACACCTTGATAAAGTTATAGAAATTGATCAAAACCCCATTGGGAGAACCCCTAGGTCAAATCCAGCAACTTATACTGGCTTATTTGACCATATAAGAGATGTTTTTGCTATGACAAACGAAGCAAAGATGAGAGGGTATAAAAAAGGAAGGTTTTCATTCAATGTTAAAGGCGGGAGATGCGAAGCTTGCAAAGGCGATGGAATATTGAAAGTAGAAATGCATTTTTTGCCGGATGTTTATGTACCTTGTGAGGTATGCAAGGGAAAAAGATACAATCGAGAAACACTACAAGTAAAATATAAAGATAAAAATATCGCAGATGTGCTTGATATGACAGTCGAAGAGGGCTTAGAGTTCTTTCAAAACATACCAAAGATAAGAAGAAAACTTGAAACCCTATATGATGTTGGATTAGGCTACATTAAAATAGGGCAGCCTTCAACCGAATTGTCTGGAGGAGAAGCGCAGAGGATTAAATTAGCAACAGAATTATCTAAAAGAGCTACAGGTAAAACAATTTATATATTGGATGAACCTACAACAGGACTTCATAGTGCAGACATTCATAAATTGATAAAAGTATTGACTCAGTTAGTTGAGGGAGGAAATACTGTAATTGTTATAGAACATAATTTAGATGTCATTAAAACAGCGGATTATATAATCGATTTAGGACCAGAAGGTGGAGATAAGGGCGGGTTCATTGTAGCTTGCGGCACACCAGAGGATATTGCAAAGAATGATAACTCTTATACTGGAATGTTTTTAAGAAAAATATTATAATCAGCATTGCATTATATTTATTTTTGATGTACAATGAAGACTATATTAAAAAAAAAGGAGGTCTTAATCTTGGTAGAAACTAAACTACACAAGAGCCAATGGGAGTCTATGGTGTTTATTGCAAACGGCATTAAGACTTCCGAAGTGCTAAGGAGTTCCTCGCTATAATTAAAGAAATTTAAATATAGGAGGAATAAAAATGAATAAAAAAATAATTGTGGTGATTGTATTAGCGATAATAGTTATGACTCTATCTTCTTGTACAACAAATACTAACAAGACTAATATGTCTAAACTAGAATCCATAAAAGAATCTGGTAAATTAGTTTTGGGAACCGCAGCAGATTATCCACCTTATGAATATCATAAAATGGAAAATGGCAAAGATCAAATTGTTGGGTTTGATGTTGAGATAGCTAAAGAAATAGCTAAAGATCTAGGTGTTGAGCTGGAAATAATTGATATGAAGTTTGAGGGATTATTGCCTGCATTAACAATGGATGACATTGATTTAATAGTTGCTGGATTAGTGCCTAGCGAAGAAAGAGAAAAAATTGTTGATTTTTCAATTCCGTATTATGAAGCAGAACATGCACTTATAGTTCGAACCGAAGATAAAGAAAAATTAAAGACAATTGATGACTTTGCTGGGTTAAATATCGGGGCTCAGAAAGCCACATTACAAGAAGAAATAGCTTTGAATAAATTCAGCAAAGCTAATTATATTGGATTGAGTAAAATAACTGATTTAATCTTAGAATTAAAGAATAATAAAGTTGATGGAGTTATTTTAGTAGAGCCGGTAGCTAAAGCTTATGCTTCACAAAACAGTGATTTGACTTTATCTGATATAGAATTAGGCAAAGAAGCTGGAGTAGCTGTTGCTGTAAACAAAGGTAATGAAGATTTACTTAAATCTATAAACACTACAATCAACAGATTGATAGAAAACAAAACTATGGATGAATTTATAAAGAATGCATCGATTGATTAAATAATTGATTCCTCAGCAAAGGAGATTTTTCTCCTTTGCTTTTCTTTTTAATTGAAAGGAGAAAGATATGATTGATATTGAATTTATAACCACTTACTATAGTTATTTTTTAGAAGGTGCAAAAATCACTTTGATGATAAGCTTATTCGGGGTTATTTTTGGGACTTTTTTAGGAATTATTGTTTGCTTATTAAAAATTTCAAATATAAAAATACTTGAAATTATTTCTAGTGCATATATTGAAATAATTAGAGGCACTCCAATGTTATTACAGCTTTATATAGTGTATTATGGTTTGCCGATGGCTTTGCCTTTTGAACTGAGCAGAATGACTTTAGGCACGATTGCGGTTTTTCTAAATAGTTCAGCTTATATTGCTGAAATACTAAGAGCTGGGATCAATTCAATAGACAAAGGGCAAATGGAAGCTGCAAAATCACTTGGCATGTCAAACAAATTATCCATGAGATATGTAATATTACCTCAAGCTTTTAAAAATGTCTTACCAGCTTTAGGCAATGAGTTTATAACTTTGATTAAGGAGTCAGCGATCGTTTCTGTTGTAGGCATTCATGACATAATGTACAATTCAGACACATTAAGGGGAATAACATATAAGCCTTTTATGCCTTTAGTATATGCGGCATTGATTTATTTTATCATGACTTTTACATTGTCAAAGGCAATGGGTAAGATAGAAGGGAGTATGAAGAAAAGTGATTGATGTAATAAATTTAAACAAAAAATTTGGTGAACTAAATGTACTAACAGATATAAATACCAGTATTAAAAGAGGAGAAGTAGTTGTAATAATCGGCCCGAGCGGATCAGGGAAAAGTACATTTTTGAGATGTTTGAATTTATTGGAACAACCCACTAGTGGTGATATTATATTTGAGGGGAAGTCCATATTAAATCAAAAATTGAATATAGAAAATTACAGACAAAAAATAGGGATGGTTTTTCAACAATTTAACCTTTTTAACAATAAAACGGTTATTGAAAATATAACTTTAGCTCCTATGAAAGTAAAGAACCTTTCGAGAGAAGAAGCTGAGAAAATAGCTATGAAATTATTAAAGAGAATAGGCTTAGAAAATAAAAAAGATGAATATCCCAATAAATTGTCAGGTGGTCAAAAACAAAGAGTCGCTATTGCGAGAGCTTTGGCAATGCAACCAGAGGCTATTATATTTGATGAGCCCACATCAGCTTTAGATCCTGAGATGGTTTCAGAAGTATTAGAATTAATGAAAGAATTAGCAATTGAAGGTATGACCATGATAGTTGTAACTCATGAGATGAGCTTTGCAAGAGAAGTAGCAAAGAGAGTCATTTTCATGGATGAAGGTTCAATCATTGAAGATGATATTCCAGAGGAAATATTTACCAATCCTAAAAACCCAAGGACAAGAGATTTTTTAAATAAGATTCTATAGAGCCAATATATAGCAAAAATAACATTAAAGTAGTATAATTAAGCATATATATACTGGAGGTTAATAATGCTTTATATAATGCTATTTTTCTCATTGATAGCTGGAATAGATAAATTATTAGGAAACAAGAAAGGCTTGGGAGAAAAGTTTGATCAAGGATTTTTAGCTATGGGAAGTTTAGCATTGACAATAATAGGAATTTACAGTTTATCACCATTGATAGCTAAATTGATAGTTCCAATTCTGTTACCTCTTTCTGAATTTTTACATTTGGATCCATCTGTTTTTATCGGATCCATTTTAGCACCAGATTTGGGTGGGTATGCAACAAGCATTTCGATTGCTAAAAATAAAGAAATTGGTTTTCTTAATGGTGTAGTTCTTGCATCTACTTTAGGAACAATTATATCATTTAGTATTCCCGTAGCAATTAACATGATAAGACTAGATGATTTTAAGCTGTTTTTGAAGGGTATTTTAGCAGGAGTAACGACAATTCCTTTAGGTGTATTTATATCTGGCCTGATGTTAAACGTGGATATTAAAGCTTTGATAATAAATTTAATACCGGTGATCTTATTTTCAATACTAGTAACTATAGGATTGATGAGATATCAAGAGATTACAATATCTGCTTTTAAGCTGATAGGAAAGGCAGTGCTTTTTATAAGTACATTGGGCTTAATTGTAGGTATATTTCAATTTAGCACAAATATAATAATAATACCTGAGCTAATCCCAATTGAAGAGAGTGCAAAAATTGTTTTAAGCATTGCGGTGGTATTGTCAGGTGCTTATCCGATGATATTAATCGCATCAGAGAAGTTGAGAAAACCATTGGCTAAGATTTCAAAGAGACTTGGGTTTAATGAATACTCCATATTGGGTTTGTTGTCCACTTTAGCTAGCTGTTTGCCAATGTTTTCTATATATGACAAATTTGACAATAATGGCAAAGTAATAAATGCTGCATTTGCAGTCAGCGGTGCATTTGTCTTTGGAGGTCAATTAGGCTATATTTCTTCAGTATCTAAAGAGACAGTAAATGCCTTTATTGTCGGGAAGTTAATTTCTGGTGTAAGTGCAATAGTTATTGCTTTTATATTGATAAAATATGAGGAAGGGAAGGGGTTTTCGAGTGATAGTAAATCAAAGGATTAAAGAACTTAGAAAATTAATGAAGGAGAGAGGCATCGATGTTTACATCGAAATTACTTCTGATCCACATCAGTCAGAGTATGTAGCTGACCATTACAAAGGAAGAGAATTTTTAACTGGTTTTACAGGTTCTGCAGGAACTGCACTTGTCACTGAAGATAAAGCGATACTTTGGACTGATGGAAGATATTTCATCCAAGCTGAGAAAGAAATAAGAGATTCTGAGTTTGTTCTTTATAAAATGAATACTAAAGGATATCCATCGCTTATGGAATGGTTGAAACAAAATGTAAGAGACGGACACACAATTGGATTTAATGGTGAAGTTTTTTCTGAAGAATTAGTTGAAAAAATCATGAATGAACTTAGTGATAGGAATATAAGGCTCTATGACAGCGAAGACTTAGTAGGAATGATTTGGGAAGATAGACCTGAGTTAAAAGCAGAAAAGGTTTTTATGTTGGGAGTTGAATATACTGGTGAAAGTACAGTAGATAAAATTACTAGAGTAAGAAAATATCTTGATGATAAAAAAGCAGATTATTTCGTTTTGGCAAGTTTGGATGATATTGCATGGCTATTTAACATAAGAGGTAGAGATGTTTTAAACAACCCTGTTGTTATATCCTACGCTTTGATTTCAAAAGACAAGGCTTGCTTATACCTTGACAATAGAAAATTGACTGATGAAGTAATAGAAAAATTAAAAGAAGAAAAAGTTTGTGTAAAGGAATACTTAGATATATTTGAGGATTTAAAGAAGCTTGAAACTTCTAGTTGTGTCATGATTGACAAATCGAGGATAAATAGAAAACTCTACACCTGCATTCCAAGTGATTGTAAAGTTATAAACGAAGTTAATATCACTACTAAATACAAAGCCATAAAAAACAGTGTCGAAATAAAAAATTTGAAGATTGCCTATAGAAAGGATACTGTAGCTCTTACTAAATTCTTTTATTGGATTGACAAAAATGTTTCAAGTGGTGAGATAGACGAATTTTTAGCTTCGGAAAAATTAGAAGAGTTTAGAAAAGAACAAGAAGGATTCATTGAACCAAGTTTTGATACGATTTCTGCGTATCAAGAAAATGCTGCTATGATGCACTATAGTGCCACAAGAGAAAAGAAGTCAAAGATACTTCCTAAGGGATTATATTTGGTAGATTCAGGAGGACAATATTACAATGGTACAACAGACATTACTAGAACAGTGGCAGTAGGAGATGTTTCAGAGGAAGAAAAGAAAGATTTTACCCTTACGCTAAAAGGTCATATAAATTTATTAAGTGCTAAATTTTTGTATGGGTCAACAGGATATTCTATTGATATATTAGCTAGAATTCCACTTTGGAGGCAAGGGATTGACTATAAATCTGGAACTGGACATGGTGTAGGATACTTACTTAATGTTCATGAAGGCCCTCAAAGAATATCTCAAGTTTATAATGATGTAGTACTTGAAGAAGGTATGGTTATAACCATAGAACCGGGGGTATACAAAGAAGGCAAGCATGGTATAAGAATAGAAAATGTCGGAGTAGTGAAAAAAGATATCTCGGTTGATACAGACCAATTTATGTCATTTGACACATTGTCATACTGCTATATAGATCGAAATTGCATTGATAAGTCATTATTGACTTTAGATGAGATAAATTGGATTAATGATTATCACAAAAAGACATATGAATTGGTAAGCCCATATCTCAGCGAAGAAGAAAGAGAATGGCTAAAGGAGAAGACAAGAGAGATTTAATTAGGGTGGTTAAATGTATGATTTAGAAGAAAGATTGAAAGCTTTGCCTGAAATGCCAGGCGTATATATAATGAAAGATAAGTCAGATGAAATTATATATGTGGGGAAAGCTATTAATTTAAAAAAAAGGGTAAGCCAATATTTTAACAATTCTAAGAGCCATTCATTAAAAGTAATGAATATGGTTAAGAATATAAGTGATTTTGAATATATTATTGTAAACAATGAAGTAGAGGCTCTGATTCTTGAATCAAATCTCATAAAAAAGAACAGGCCAAAGTACAACATAATTCTTAGAGATGATAAACAATATCCTTATATTAAGATAACAGTTAATGAGAAATACCCAAGAATATTAAAAACTAGAAAAGTTGAAAGGGATGGGGCGAAGTACTTTGGCCCCTATCCTAGTGCATATTCTGTAAATGAAGCCATAAAAGTATTCCATGACATATTTCCAATACGAGATTGCAAGTTGAATTTAAACAAACTGCCTGATAACTTTCGACCCTGCTTAAATTATCATATTGGCAGATGTAAAGGCCCTTGCATTGGAATGGCTGATGAAAATGAGTACAATGAAATGATAGATCAAATCATCAGATTTTTGAGTAGAAAAGATAATGCTATAATCGAGAAATTAGAATATGAAATGAAAAATGCATCGGATAGTTTAAACTTCGAATTAGCAAGTATATACAGAGATAGGATACAAGCTCTTTCGGTGCTTATTGAAAAACAGAATATGTCAAATCCTGATTTGACAGAAGAAGATATAATAGCAATTGCAAGGGGAATCGAAGAAGTATTGGTACAAGTCTTTTTTGTTAGAGAAGGGAAAATAATTGGTCGCGAGCATTATATTCTAGAAGACAATCTGTCGACTGATAGACCTGAGATAATTTCTTCATTTATAAAACAATTTTATTTAGGAGCAAATTTCATCCCTAAGGAAATAATTGTGGAAGAAGAAATTTCTGATCAAGCTTTAATAGAAGAATATCTTACAGATTTAAAGGGCAATAGAGTAAAAATAACTGTGCCTAAACGGGGAGATAAATTAGAACTAGTTGAAATGGCAAAGAAAAATGCAATTGATATGTTGGATAAATACGGCGACAAATTTTTAAGAAAACATCGTGAAAACATGAAAGCTATAGAAGAACTCCAATATATTTTAGGATTAGAAGATGCGCCAAATCGAATAGAAGCCTATGATATTTCAAATATCAGCGGAGTTGGAAATGTTGGATCCATGGTTGTCTTTGAAAAAGGAGAAGCAAAGAAGACCGACTATAGGAGATTTAAAATAAAAACTATCAATTATCAGGATGACTATAAAAGCATGGAGGAAGTTTTAAGGAGAAGATTTCTCAGAGGCATAGAGTCTAGTAACGATGAAAATAAATCTAATTCTTTTTCAATATTTCCTGATTTAATCATGGTGGATGGAGGAAAAGGACATGTAAATATGGCTCAGTCCTTGCTTAGAGAACTAGGAATAAATATTGTAGTCTGCGGATTAGTCAAAGATGACTTTCATAAGACAAGGGGCATCATATATAAAAACCGTGAAATTCATTTAGATAAAGATAGTCTAGCATTTAAATTGATATATAGAATACAGGAAGAGGCACATAGATTTGCTATAAGCTATCATAGAAGTTTAAGATCTAAAGATATGTTTAAATCAGAATTAGACGGAATTAATTTAATAGGGGAGAAACGAAAGATTAACTTGATGAAGTACTTTGGAAGTATCTCAAAAATAAAAGCAGCTTCCATTGAAGAACTGAAAAATGTTCCAGGAATGACACAAAAAGCTAGTGAAAGTCTATATAACCATTTTAACAAGGAGGGGAAGCAATGAAAAAGAAATTGTATTTATCTGACACAGACAAGAAGATAGCCGGAGTTTGTGGGGGCATAGCTGAATATTTTGAGGTAGATTCCACATTAATCAGGTTAGTATGGGTATTGCTCACTATATTCACAGCATTTTTTTCAGGGATTATTGCTTATATCATTGCTGCACTAATTATACCTCATCGACCTATCGAACAGACATATTGGGAAGATGAAACACCTAAGGAGGAGTAGTTGTTGGAATACGTAACTCTAATGGATATAATAAAGGAACTAAACTTAAAAGTCCTCCATGCATCAAAAGACTTTGAGAAAATAAAGATCAGCACTACTGAGATAAGCAGACCTGGTTTACAAATGACAGGGTATTATGAAAAATTTGTTCCAGAGAGAGTACAGATAATTGGCAGTGCTGAATGGCAATATTTATCGGACTTGGGAGCTGAGAAGAGATATCAAGTTTTAGATAAATTTTTAAGTTATCCAATTCCAGTGCTCATCATTTCTAGGAATCTACCTGTGTTTGATGAGCTTATTGAATTGTCAGAAAAACATGATCGCAATCTTGTCGCTGGGAGCAAAGCTACATCGAGCATTATCAACGATTTAGTAAACCTAATTAGTTTAAAACTTGCGCCTACAATTACATTACATGGTGTAATGATGGAAGTATATGGTATTGGAGTGTTGATAACTGGTAAATCAGGAGTAGGGAAATCAGAAACTGCACTTGATCTAATAACAAGAGGTTCAAGGCTTATCGCTGATGATTTAGTAGAAATAAAAAGAGTCGATGACACTTTGAGAGGAAGTTGCCCAGAGATAATAAGATATTTCCTTGAAATTAGAGGAATTGGAATTATCGACATAGAGAGGATATATGGCATTGGGGCTGTTAAACAATTTGATTATATAGACTTAGTAGTCCACCTAGAAGCGTGGGATGAAGAAAAAGAATACGATAGAGTTGGACTAGAAGAAGAAAAAATAGAGATACTCGGTATTGAAGTGCCAAGAGTCGTGATTCCAGTTAAAACCGGTAGAAATATAGCGATGATAGTTGAAGTTGCTGCAAAAAACAATAGACAGAAGAGATTAGGATACAATGCAGCCGAAGCTTTAAATGAAAGAGTAAAAAAGAAAATCGAAGAGAGAAAAATTTTCTATAAGGAATGAGAAAGGGATTTATCAATTCGGCAAAAAGTTGACATTAATACATTATTTTACTATACTGAATATGACGATAATAATTTTTATTAACAAATATATAAATAATATCAAGGAGGTAAATATAGATGGGTAGAATTATGAAGACGATGGATGGCAATGAAGCTGCTGCATATATATCATATGCATTCACTGATGTTGCAGCAATTTATCCTATAACTCCATCTTCAACTATGGCTGAACATGTGGATGAATGGGCAGCTAATGGTAAAAAGAACATATTTGGACAGAAAGTATTAGTAACAGAAATGCAATCAGAAGCAGGTGCAGCAGGAGCAGTACATGGATCATTACAAGCTGGTGCATTGACCACTACATATACAGCATCTCAAGGGCTATTGTTGATGATACCTAATATGTATAAAATGGCTGGAGAATTGTTGCCAGCAGTATTTCATGTATCAGCCAGAGCCATCGCTTCTCATGCGTTAAGTATTTTTGGAGATCATCAAGATGTCATGGCAGCTAGACAAACAGGTTTTGCATTATTAGCTTCAGGCTCTGTTCAAGAAGTAATGGATCTTGCAAGCATTGCTCATTTATCAGCTATCAAGGGCAGAGTTCCATTTGTCCATTTCTTCGATGGATTTAGGACTAGCCATGAGATTCAAAAAATAGAAGTTCTTGATTATGACGAATTAGCTAAGTTAATAGACTATGACGCACTGAGAGAATTTAGAAATAGAGCATTAAATCCAGAACATCCAGTAACTAGAGGGACAGCACAAAATCCTGATATATATTTCCAATCAGTTGAAGCGTCAAATCCTTATTATCTAGCTATTCCAGATGTAGTAAATTCATATATGCAAGAGATTAACAAATTAACAGGAAGAGATTATAAACCATTTAATTACTATGGTGATCCAGAAGCTACTGATATTATCGTCGCAATGGGTTCAGTAACAAAAGCTTGTGAAGAAACCATAGATTATTTAAGAAGCAAAGGTGAAAAAGTAGGCTTAATAGAAGTACATCTATATAGACCATTCTCAGAGAAATATTTCTTTGACGTATGTCCAAAAACAGTTAAGAGAATCGCAGTTTTAGACAGAACTAAAGAGAAGGGTTCACTTGGAGAACCATTGTACTTAGATGTAAAATCATTATTTTACAATAAAGAAAATAAACCAATTATTATCGGTGGAAGATATGGGCTTGGATCAAAAGATACTACTCCATCTCAATTACTAGCAGTATATAAAAATTTAAAAAGCGATAATCCAAAAAATGGATTCACTATAGGCATAGTAGATGATGTTACTAATTTGTCATTAGATATTGATGAAAATATACAAACTGTTGCTGAAGGAACAATCCAATGTAAATTCTGGGGATTCGGGTCTGACGGTACTGTTGGTGCAAATAAGAGTGCTATAAAAATCATAGGTGATGGCACTGACATGTATGCCCAAGGTTATTTCTCATATGACAGTAAAAAATCCGGTGGAGTTACAATATCTCATTTGAGATTTGGAAACAAACCTATTAGATCAACATACTTAATTACTGATGCAGATTTCGTGTCATGCTCAAAACAATCATATGTACACAGCTATGATTTGCTAAGAGGTTTGAAAAAGGGAGGCACATTCCTATTAAATACCCTTTGGGATAGGGAAGCATTAGAGGAAAATCTACCTGCATCTATGAAGAGATATATAGCTCAAAACAACATTAACTTTTACACGATCAATGCTACTAAGATAGCTTCTGAAATCGGTTTAGGCGGAAGAATAAACATGATTATGCAATCAGCATTCTTTAAACTTTCAAATGTTTTGCCAATAGATGTAGCAGTTGAAAAATTGAAAGAATCTATTGTAGAAGAGTATGGCAAAAAAGGCGAAAAGATTGTACAAATGAATTTTGAAGCAGTAGATAGAGGAATATCCGCACTAGAAAAAATTGAAGTTCCTGAATCTTGGAAAGATGCCTTTGATGAAAATGAAGGCAAGAAAGATATACCAGATTTCATTAAAAATGTTGTAATACCAATGAACAGACAAGCTGGTGACGATTTATCTGTAAGCACATTTGTAGGCAGAGAAGACGGGACATTCCCAAATGGGACTGCAGCATATGAAAAAAGAGCAATAGCAGTAGAAGTTCCTCATTGGATTAAAGAAAATTGTATCCAATGCAATCAATGCTCATATGTATGCCCTCATGCTGTCATTAGACCAATTTTAGTTGATGAAACAGAAAAAGGCAGAGCACCTGAAACTTTTGAAACTATTAAACCTATTGGGAAGGGCTTTGACGGACTTGAGTACAGAGTACAAGTATCTGTTCTAGATTGTACAGGTTGTGGAAACTGTGCGGATGTATGTCCTGCAAAAGAAAAAGCTTTAGTTATGACACCATTTGAAGAAGAATACGAAGTACAATCTAAGAATTGGGATTTTGCAATGACTGTAAAAGAAAAAGGAGAATTATTTGACACTAATTCACTAAAGAATTCCCAATTCCAAAGACCATTGTTAGAATTCTCTGGGGCATGTGCTGGATGTGGAGAAACACCTTATGCAAAATTAGTTACACAATTGTTTGGAGATAGAATGATGATAGCAAATGCAACAGGATGCTCATCTATTTGGGGTGCAAGTGCTCCATCAACTCCATACTGCACAAATCAACAAGGGAAAGGTCCTTCATGGGCTAACTCATTGTTTGAAGATAATGCCGAATACGGTTATGGAATGGCTGTTGCAAATAGAAAGATCAGAGAAAAAATAAAATTAGCAATGGAAGAATTCCTTGAACTTAATTTAGATACTGATTTAAATGAACATTTTAGAGCTTGGTTAGAAGGAATGGAAGATGCAAAAGCATCTAAAGCAGCTACTGGTATGATTATACCAAGATTAGATGCTAAATTCGACAACGAAAGAGCAAATGAGCTTTTAAATACTATAAAAGAACTAAAAGACTATCTGATTAAGAAATCTGTTTGGATATTTGGCGGAGACGGTTGGGCTTATGACATTGGGTTTGGTGGACTAGATCATGTATTGGCTTCAGGCGAAAATGTAAATGTGTTAGTATTTGATACAGAGGTATATTCTAACACTGGAGGTCAATCATCTAAATCAACACCAATAGCAGCAGTAGCGAAATTTGCCGCATCAGGTAAAAAGATTAGAAAGAAAGACTTAGGAATGATAGCCGCAACATATGGTTATGTTTATGTGGCTCAGATAGCTTTAGGTGCTAATATGAATCAAGCATTAAAAGCTATTAAGGAAGCTGAAAGCTATGATGGACCATCATTGATAATTGCTTATGCTCCTTGCATAAACCATGGAATAAAAACAGGCATGGGTACATCAATTAGACAAGAAAAATTGGCTGTAGAAACAGGCTATTGGCATTTGTATAGATTTGACCCTAGATTGAAAGAAGAAGGGAAAAATCCATTTGTTCTTGATTCTAAGGAGCCAACAAAGCCATTTAGAGAATTCCTTGACTCAGAAGTAAGATATACTTCATTGAAGTTAACATTCCCTGAAGAAGCAGAAATTTTATATAAAGCTGCCGAAGAAGCTGCTAAAGATAGATTAGAAATCTATAAAAAAATGGCAAGGGATTAATTAAAAAAACATGGTAAGAGTTCTTACCATGTTTTTTTAATTAATTTAATAAATAAATATAAATATGTTATAATACTAGGGATATATAATTTAAAATCATAAGGTGGGGAAAGATGGTAGACTATATTAGCTTATTTAGTAAATATTCTTTTTTTGATATAAGATACAATGAGTTGATGAAAAATCACACATCTTTTAAAATTGGTGGGCCTGCAGATATATTTATAATTCCAAATTCGATGGAAGAACTTATAAATGCGATAAAGATTGCAAGAGAAGCGAAAATTCCATACTTTATAATGGGAAATGGCACCAATTTGTTAGTTAAAGATGGTGGAATAAGGGGAGTTGTTATTAAAGTCAACAGCAATATAGACAAATTGACCGTTGAAGGGGAGAAAATCACAGCACAAGCTGGAGCTTTATTGTCAAACACATCAAAATTCGCATTAGAAAATAACCTAACAGGCATGGAATTCGCATCTGGTATTCCAGGCACTGTTGGCGGTGCAGTTATGATGAATGCAGGAGCTTACAACGGGGAGATGAAAGACATTGTATCAAAGGTAACTGTCTTGACTAAAGACAATGAGATAGTCACTTATACAAATGAAGAAATGAATTTTGGATATAGAAAAAGCAGAGTTATTGAAGAAGAATTAGTCGTATTGGAAGTAGAGTTTTCTCTAAAAAGAGGAGAATACGAAGACATTTTTTATAGAATGCAAGATTTAAATGAGAAAAGAACTTCAAAACAACCTTTAGAATTACCAAGTGCTGGCAGTACTTTTAAAAGGCCAGAAGGACATTTCGCAGGCCAACTTATAGACAAAGCGGGATTAAGGGGTTTGAGGTATAAGGATGCTCAAGTTTCACAAAAACATTGTGGGTTTATTGTGAACTTAGGTAATGCAACTTATAAGGATATTTCAACACTTATTAAGGTAGTTCAAAAAACTGTCAAAGATGTACATGGAGTGGATTTAGAATTAGAAATTAAAGTTGTTGGAGAAGATTTAGAATGAAAATAACGGGTGATTTCCATACTCACACAATATATAGTAGTGGGTTTTTAATCAAGGGAATGCATGCAAAATCAACAATAGAGGAGAATGTTAAATCTGCTTATGAAAAAGGCCTTCAAACTATTGTAATTAGCGAGCATGGGCCATCACATTATTTATATGGAGTAAGAAAGAAAAATCTCAAACTAATTAGAGACGAAGTAAACAGGTTAAATGAAATTTATTTCCCGAAAGGGTTAACAGTTCTCATGGGATTAGAATCTAATCTTGTTGGCTTGAATGGGCAAATAGATGTAGATGAAAATATTATAGATATGATTGACATCTTGCTAATGGGCTTCCACTATGGTTCAACTCCAAAGAGCATAAGAGAGGGTATGAATTTATACCTTAAGAGCCAAATAGCTAAAATAACAGGATATAGACTTGATGAAATAACAGAGGTCATAACTCAATCTTATATCAGTGCTATGAGAAATTATCCTATTGATATAATTACTCATCCTGGTGCTAAAGTGAAGTTAGATATTTTAAAATTAGCACAAGAAGCTGAGAAAAGAGACGTGGCACTGGAGATAAATTCAAGGCATGGGAATCTTAATTTAGAAGATTTGAAATCATTAATAAACTCAAATGTTAAATTTTATATAAATAGTGATGCTCACAGTGCTAAAGAGGTTGGGAATTTTAAATTAGGGCTTGAAATTTTTTTATCTGCAGGATTAGACGTAAATAGGGTAGTTAATGCTATATAGAGGTGAGTTTTATGGAAATAGTAGTGATAACAGGAATGTCAGGCGCAGGGAAATCACAAGCAATGAAAGTTATGGAAGATATGGGCTATTATTGTATGGATAATTTACCACCTCAATTACTATCAAAATTTGCAGAACTGACATATAAGTCTACTAAACACATCGATAAAGCATGTGTTGTTGTAGATATAAGAGGAGGAGAATTTTTTAAAAGCTTATATGAAGAACTAGAGAAACTTTCAAATATGCAAATTGATTACAAAGTTGTTTTTTTAGATGCATCTGATGAAGTTTTAATAAAGAGATTTAAAGAGCTTAGGCGACCTCATCCCCTTAATGCTAATGGAAGCATTATTGATGGAATAAAAGAGGAGAGAGAAATATTAAAGGATATAAAATCGAAAGCAGATTATATAATTGATACATCTAAGCTCAATTTAGGAATGTTAAAAGCTGAAATGACAAAGATATTTTTAAAAGGGGAGAAACGAGAGAAAATAACAATTTTAATCTCATCTTTTGGATTTAAAAATGGGATATTACTTGATGCTGATATGGTATTTGATGTAAGATTTATACCTAATCCATACTATATTCCAGAATTAAAAGAGCACTCAGGAAAAGAAAAAATAGTAAAAGATTATGTGTTTAAATGGCCACAGACAAATACATTTTTACTAAAGATACTAGATTTAATAGAATTTTTAATACCTTATTATATTGAAGAAGGGAAAAGTCAACTTGTGATTGGCATAGGCTGTACAGGAGGAAAGCACCGTTCCGTTGCAATAGCTGAAGAATTAGCGAATAAATTATCTGAAAAGGGGCACAGTACTATGCTATATCATAGGGATTTTAAATAAAGGGGAAAGAACATGTTGGAAACTATAAAACCAGATGGGAAAAATATAGTTGTTTTAGGAGGAGGCACGGGACTATCCGTGCTTTTAAGAGGACTTAAGAAAAAAACACAAAACATAACCGCAATTGTCACAGTAGCTGATGATGGTGGAGGCAGTGGACGCCTTAGGGAAGATTTAGGTATGCTACCTCCAGGGGATATAAGGTCTTGCTTAGTTGCTTTAGCAAATACCGAGCCTACCATGGAGAAATTATTACAATATAGATTTAAGGAAGGCAGCTTAAAAGGCCAGAGCTTTGGGAACTTGTTTCTTGCAGCAATGAATGAAATTCATGGAAGTTTTGAAAAAGCTGTAGAAGAAACAAGCAGTGTATTAAAAATTACCGGTAAAGTATTACCAGTAACATTGGATGACGTAACGCTAATCGCCGAATTAGAAGATGGATCGATAATCGAAGGAGAATCTAAAATACCTTTATATTCAACTAAAAAGAAAAGTAAGATAAAAAGAATAAGAACGAATCCAGAAATATCATACCCTCTAAAAGATGTAATAGATGCAATTTTAAATGCAGATATCATCGTTTTAGGGCCAGGAAGCCTATATACTTCGATCATACCTAATTTGCTTGTAAAGGATATGGTAAATATAATAAATAGTTCAAAAGCAAAAGTCGTATATGTATGCAATATCATGACTCAACCAGGGGAAACTGATGATATGGGTATTAAAGATCATGTGGAAGCAATTTTAAATCATACAATTGATGGATTCGTTGATTACTGCATCATAAACAATAAAGAAATTCCAACAAATATATTATCTAAATATATTCATGATAATGCTAAACCTATCTACTTACATGATGCAGATATGAATTATCTAGAATCTAAAGGAATAAAAGTAATATCAGATGATTTTATCAATATAAAAGATGAGCTCATAAGGCATGATGCTATAAAACTATCGGAAGTAATCCTTAACTTAATATAGTTTTGCTTTAAACTAAACATTTTTACAACTTGATGAGCTTATAGTGTATAATTAAAGTATTAAATGTTTAGATTTGAGGTGAATTTATGTATGAAGTAAGCAGTGGAGGTATTGTCTTTTTTGGAAACAGCATTTTATTATTAAAAAAATACAACGGTGATTGGGTGCTTCCAAAAGGTAGAATAGAACAAGGCGAGACAAAAGAACAGGCAGCATTGCGTGAAGTATATGAAGAAGCTGGAGTAAAGGGTGAGATTGTTTCTTATATTGGACAAGCACAGTATGAGTTTAGAAATTTAAGACACAATGAGCAAGTTTACAAAACTGTGCATTGGTTTTTAATGAAAGCAAACAATACTCATTGTCAACCACAAAGAGAAGAAGGATTTATTGATGCAAGCTTCGTGCACATGGATAAAGCAGTAAAAATTGTCAAATATGAAGATGAATTAAAAGTAATTAGAAAAAGCATTGAGTATATAAATAACATGAGGTGATGTAATGTCATTTTCATCAGATGTTAAAAATGAAATTTCACATCTGCCTGTAGAAAACGACTGTTGTGCTTTGTCAGAATTAGCTTCGCTAATTAGGATGAGTGGATCAATAAAAATAAGTGGGCATCATAATCTTAGCATTATTTTTTCAACAGAAAATGCAGCTATTGCAAGAAGGATATTTTCTGTATTAAAAAGAATATACAATGTAGATGTTGAAGTCTCTGTAAGAAAGAATAAGCAGTTAAAGAAGAACAACAATTATTTGGTTGCTGTGAACAACTCTAAAGCTGTTATGAATATTTTAATTGACACTGGGTTTATAGACGAAAAAGAAATTAATATATTTAAACCAAATTATGGAATTCCAAAGAATATAATTGAAAAGAGATGCTGCAAAAGAAGTTATATTCGAGGAGCTTTTTTAGGAGCAGGCTCGATGAGCAATCCTGAAAAGACATACCATTTGGAGTTTGTAAATACTGATTATTTACATGCAAAAGATCTTCAAAAATTGATAAACTCTTTTGGTTTGAACTCCAAAATTATAAAACGAAAAGAATCATATATTTTATACCTAAAAGAAGCTGAACAAATATCAGACATTTTAAATATCATTGGTGCCCATCAAGCACTTCTGAAATTTGAAGAGATTAGAGTATTAAAAGATGTCAGAAACAATATTAACAGAATTGTCAATTGTGAAACAGCAAATTTAGAAAAAACTGTAGAAGCATCTATGAGGCAAGTTGAAGCGATAAATATAATAAAGCAAAAAAAAGGATTGAACTATTTACCCAAACAACTTAGGGAGATAGCTGAGATTAGATTATCTCATCCTGATGCAACTTTAAAGGAAATAGGTGAGAAATTAAACCCGCCTATTGGAAAATCTGGGGTCAATCACAGGTTCAAAAAAATACAGGAAATAGCAGATGAACTTAAGGAGTGATTTTGTGATAAAAAAGGATATAATTCTTATGAATGATGAAGGATTGCAATTAAGGCCAGCTGCAATATTTGTAAAAATAGCTAATAAATTTGAAAGTGATCTTGAAGTAGAAACTGCAAATAAAAGAGTAAATGGGAAAAGCATTATTGGGATAATGTCACTAGGAGCATTTAAAGGAGAAAAGATAACACTTATAGCTAAGGGAAAAGACGAAAAAGAATTAATTGATAAGTTAACCACAGTAATCGAAAGTGGCTTTAGAGAGGTTTGATAAGATGAAATTGATAATTATTACTAATAACCCAAAAGTATACGAAAAATACGAAGGCAGCATAAAGATAGAATATATGGAGAACAAAAGCCATTTTGATGTTTTAAAATATACAAGAGATAAGATACATATGGGTCATAAGCTTTTATCACATCCGCTTTCAGGAAGTGTTAAGCCCAATGAAACGCCATATAAAAGTATATTGATTTCTGAAAAAAAAGGCAAAATAGATATAAATGGGCTCAATTTAATTGAAAACAGCATTTCTACATATGAAAAATTTCAAAACATAAGCAAAATTCCGGATTGGAATGAACAAGTTTTATATGACTTTATGGTAGTGGATTTATCTCTGATAGAGAATACTTTTAAAAATGTAGAATTCACTGAGATATTTGATTAAGGTGGTATGATGGATACAGTAAAGTTTACACATTTACACGTGCATACTGAATTTAGCCTTCTTGACGGTAGCATTCGAATAAAAGAATTAGTTTCTAAAGCAAAAGAATTAGGCATGGAATCGGTTGCTATTACTGATCATGGAGCTATGTTTGGAGCTGTTAATTTTTATAAGGAAGCAAAAAAAAATAACATTAAACCGATAATTGGATCAGAGATTTATGTAACTAATGGTAAATACACAGATAGAAACCCTAAAGATAAAAAGCCTTATCACTTGATACTTTTAGCTGAAACTAATGAAGGATACAAAAATTTAATGAAAATCGTTTCAGAAGCCTATATAAATGGATTTTATTATAAACCTAGAGCTGATTATGAAATTCTTGAAAAATATCATGAAGGCATAATAGCTCTATCAGCATGTTTAGGTGGTGAGATACAAAGTTTATTATTAGATGGCAATTTTGAAAAAGCAAAAGATGCCACTATGAGATATAAAAGTATATTTGGTGAAAACAACTTTTTTTTAGAGCTTCAATATCATGGATTAAAAGAGCAATTAGAAGTGAATAAAAAGCTAAGAGAATTTAGCGAACAATTAAATGTACCTCTAGTGGTTACAAATGATGTTCACTATTTGGAAAAGAAAGACGCTCATGTTCATGATGTACTGTTGTGCATTCAAACAGGGAAAACCATCTCTGATGTCGACAGAATGAAATTTCCAACAGAAGAGTTCTATTTTAAATCCTCCAAAGAAATGATAAACTTATTTCCAAATGATCTTGAGGCAATAAACAATACAAATATCATCGCAAATAGGTGCAATGTTGAATTGGATTTCAACACATTGCATTTGCCTAAATATGAAGTACCAAAAGGGTATACAAATGAATCTTATTTGATGGAATTAAGCAGAAAAGGACTTAAAGAAAGATATAAAACAATAACTGAAGAAATCAAAAATCGATTTGATTATGAATTTAGTGTAATAACTCAAATGGGTTATGTCGATTATTTCCTAATCGTTTGGGATTTTATTAAATTTGCGAAAGACAATCAAATCATGGTAGGCCCAGGGAGAGGTTCAGCAGCAGGAAGCATAGTTTCTTACGCATTAGGTATAATTGACATTGATCCGCTCAAATATGGACTTATATTTGAGCGATTTTTAAATCCAGAAAGAATCACTATGCCAGATATAGACATTGATTTTTGCTACGAAAGGCGAGAGGAAGTAATAGAATACGTTATAAAAAAATATGGAGCTGATAAAGTTGCTCAGATAGTTACATTTGGTACCATGGCAGCAAGAGGCGCTATAAGAGATGTTGGAAGAGCAATAGATATGCCTTATGGAGAAGTAGACTACATAGCTAAGCAAATTCCAAATGAATTGGGTATAACAATAAATAGAGCTTTAGAGATCAATAAAAATTTAAGAAAAGAGTATGATAACAACACAGAAGTTAGAGAGTTGATTGATTTAGCAATAGCAGTAGAAGGCTTGCCCAGGCACACATCTACTCACGCAGCTGGTGTTGTCATATCTAAAGACCCAATAACCGAATATGCCCCATTAGTCAGAAATAATGAATCAATAGCTACACAATTTACAATGACAGAATTAGAAGAATTAGGGCTTTTAAAAATGGATTTTCTTGGGTTAAGGACACTCACTGTGATAAGAGATGCCATAGAATTAATTAAGGTAAATCATGGGGTGGATATAGACATTGCAAATATTGATTTTAACGATAAAAAAGTATTAGATATGTTTGCAAATGCAGAAACCTTGGGAATATTTCAATTTGAAAGTCCGGGGATGAGAGCATTTTTAAAAGAGTTAAAAGCAAATGTATTTGAAGATCTCATAGCTGCAAATTCTCTTTTCAGGCCGGGACCAATGAGCCAAATTCCAACATTCATTGCTTGTAAACACGATCCATCTTTGATTCAATACATTCATCCAAGCTTAGAATCAATATTAAATGTGACATATGGATGTATTGTCTATCAGGAACAAGTTATGGAAATTGTTCAAAAGCTCGGAGGATACTCTTTCGGGAGAGCTGATTTGGTGCGCAGAGCTATGGGAAAGAAAAAAATGGATGTAATGGAGAAAGAAAGACAAAATTTTATATATGGACAAACAGATGAGGAAGGAAATATAATTGTTAAGGGAGCTATCAGGAATGGAGTAGATGAAAAGACTGCGTCAAAGATATTTGATCTGATGGTAGACTTTGCAAACTATGCTTTTAATAAATCTCATTCTGCTGCATATGCTGTTATTGCATATAGAACAGCTTGGCTAAAAACATATTATCCGGTTGAATACATGGCAGCACTTATATCATCTGTAATGAGTAATACATCACAAGTGAGTCTGTATATTGAAGAGTGTAAAAGGCTAGGAATAGAAATAAAACCACCAGATATAAATTATTCTTTTGGTAAATTTTCCGTAGAAGGCAAAGCCATAAGATATGGGCTTTCAGCGGTTAAAAATGTTGGGGAAAACATCATTGATGCCATTGTTAAATCTAGAGAGAACGGCAGGTTTCTTAATCTCAATGATTTTATTGAAAGAATTTATAAAGTAGATAAGACTTCAATAAATAAAAGAGCTGTGGAAAGCTTGATAAAAGCTGGAGCTTTAAATTCATTAGGTGGTAACAGAGCACAATATCTTGCAATATTTGAAAAGACAATAGATGGAATAAGCAATGATATTAAAAAAAATATTGATGGCCAATTTTCATTATTTGAAGCTGCAAAAACAAATTTTGAAGAAGAACTTCCGAAATTATCAGAGTTTCCCACTAATATATTACTTCAAATGGAAAAGGAAATGTTGGGTATCTATGTATCAGGGCATCCTTTGCAGCCATATGAAAGAGAAATCAAATTGCTCTCAAATTTTCATACGACTGATATAATCGCAGAACAATTTGACACAGAAATTAAGAATGATAATATTGAAGATGGGAAACAAGTTTATATAGTTGGACTAATCACAGACAAAAAAAATAAAGTCACTAAAAATAACAATATGATGGCATTCTTCACATTGGAAGACCTGTATAGTACAATAGAATGTATAGTTTTTCCTACTGTCTTTGAGAAGTATTTTGATCAAATTTTTGAAGATAATATTGTACTAGTTGAAGGTAAGCTATCAATATCAGAAGTTGAAGATCCAAAGATAATCGTAGAAAAAATTTCACCAGTAAAAAAAATGAATTATGATAAAATATATCTAAAAATTGACGATATAACGAAAATGGACATCTTAGAGAAAGTTAAGGAAATTTTATATTTGTATCCTGGGAATGTTCCTGTTTATATTTATTTTACTAGCAACAAAAAGACTATAATGGCAGATAGAAGCTTGTGGATTGACGGCAATTCAGTTGAAGCAATTGACAAATTAAAAGAGCTTTTAGGCTATGATAATGTAAAAATTATTTATTAAATTAAGACTCTGTAAACTAAACATGAAAAAATAGCACAATATTTTACAAAATTGTATTAAATTAGAATTAATTTCATCTTCATGATGATACTTGAGATGATAAATCTTCGGCTTGAAATTGTCAAGGGGAA
>Ga0228536_1000389_pt1 | contig 89568 bp, 83 predicted proteins | sample SJ1Smetagenome_FD_168611 | JGI IMG/M metagenome (GOLD analysis project Ga0228536, IMG submission 168611) | Enriched culture of PCE-dechlorinating microbial communities from Ithaca, New York, USA - SJ1.S | ecosystem: Engineered > Modeled > Simulated communities (microbial... > Unclassified...
CAGCCGGGGTGGGTGAACGCATAAGGTGAGTGTTTTTTAGACGCAGGAGTGCAAGTCATGAATATCCAAGAATCCGCTGAGATGTACCTTGAGACCATCCTGATCCTTGAGAAGAAAACCGGGAAGGTCCGCGCGATCGATATCGCCCACCACATGCAATTCTCCCGCCCAACCGTCAGTCAGCAGATCAAACGCCTTGCCGCTGATGGCTACCTGGAGTTGGATGCCAGCAAACACATCTCCCTCACCCCCAAGGGCTACCAAATTGCCGAAGAAACCTACAACCGCCACAACAGCCTGGCAGAAATTTTCATCTGGATGGGGGTCAGCGAGCAAACCGCCTTCGAGGATGCCTGCCGCATCGAGCATTACATCAGTGCCGAAACCTTCAATTGCCTGCGTCAGCATTACGAGAAGAAACGCGATTAATTTTTTTTTATCGAATAGCTGGACAATCCATTATCAGGTCGGATATTGCGACCTAAACGGTGGCAACCACATCAATAACCTGATCAAGGGTGTGCTGCCAGGTTCAGAAGCGGAATCTGACCCGCGACTTCATTCGGTTACCTTAAAATCGCGTAATATACCGCATTGCCAAATGCCAAAAATACCTGCCGATTGGCAGCGACCGCGAAGGCTGTCGCTCTCGCCGTCGGCAGGCTGCCGTCATTTAATCCCGAACGGAGAACCTGGTTCAGGTTCAACCGCAGGCTGAATTGGTACAGTTCGGCACCTCCAGGGTCCAGGAAGTAAATGGATGGATCCGGAGGAGGAGAGTATGCCATCTGGTTGAATTTCAGAACGGCAAAATCCACACCCGCTGCACCGCCGTCCACATCCTGGTACGGATAAGGGTCATCGCAGGTCACCAGCCCGCTGATCTGGGAAGCCAGGCAGTGGGAACTGTGCCCGTCAGCATGGAGCAGGAAGAGTTCGTCTTTGCTAACAGCCAGATCGATAGCATCTTGCAGCTTGACCGGCAAGGCGTCGAAGTAAGAAACCGGCACCTGGTCAAAATTCGAGCTGAAGCCGCGGTAGATCCAAATGGCGTTCGCACGCGAGTCGAGCACGAGCAGTTGCCCAGAATCAAATGCGATGCCCTTGAGTTCCTGCCATCCGCCATCGGGGGGCTGTAAACTGGCAGCTGTTGGGCTTTCGCCTACAGAACAGAACAGAATGTTGCCAGCGGCGTCGATCGCCAGGATGGGTGCCTTGGCAGGGTTGTTGATCGGGATGGCGAGCATATCCATCAGCTTCCCGACCTGTACCCCGCTGAAACTGCCCGGACCACAGCGAAAGGCTTCGTCCAGGGAGTACCCTTGTGATTGCAGTGTCAGGTGCCTGACCTCGCCGCTGGTTTGGTCCAGCAGGTAGAGATCGCGGTTGAGGGAGATGATGTTGCTGACGCTCATCTCCGGAAATAATCCAGCAGCAAAAGCCGGCTTGTAGATCAACCTCTTGGCGCCATCCAGTTCATCCAGAGCCAATCTCGCCTCGAGATACAAGGCGTTGACTTCCTCCGATTTTTGATACGCTGCGGCTTTATCCAACCAGTCAAGTGTCTGGTTCCAGCCTTCACGCTTCAGTTCATCCGTCTGCATCTGCGCCGCGTTGTTGGCTGAAGCCTTCGCCTGCGCCAGGAAGTAGCTGTACTCGTTTCCCTGTCCCTGGGAAAGGTAAATGAAGGTGGTCAACCCCACCAACAGGAGGGGTACCAAAATGGCAATCAGCCATTTGCTCAGGGCGGAGAGTTCGGAAACAGGCTTGCCTTCTTCGCGCTTTTTCTCTTCGCTTTTTTTGATGATCGCCTCAGTTTTTTCTTCCACACCTTTCAGGAAGCGCGTCCCTTTGGCAACGCTTTGCAGTGCGCCTGTCTTGAATTGCTCCACGTCGAATACTGGCGCGGACTGCGCCTCTTTCGCCTCTTCGGTGGTTTCCGGCTCAATCTCAGGTTCTTCGGCAATGATCTCCGGTTGTGCCGGCTCAACTGCAGGCTCTTGCTGTTGCGGTTCAGGTTTTGCTTCCGGTATTGCTGAGTGGTTTACCAACGGCACATTTCTAAAGAGATCTTCCGCCAGGGAGCTTGTTTCTTCCTCCACTTCAGACGGTTCCAATACTTCATCAGGCCATTCGAGTTCCTGTGGTTTAACTGCTCCAGGCTCGGCTGGTAAATCTTCAGGTGCTTCGATCTCCTGCACCGGCCTGACCGGCTTGGCTTCAAGGCGCGCTTTGAGGCTCAAGCCTTCACCATAAGTGAGCCTGATCACGTCCGTATCACCCAGGAGAGGTACATACTCTCCCAGGCTGGCGGTATTCGCAGCAAGACCTTCCAAAGTCAGCAAATCAACTGGAATCTCCTGGCTTAGGAGGACAAAATCTCCATCCATCACCGCAGTTTGGAAAAACCGTGGATGGACCACGGAGCTCAGTCCCAACCCCCTGGGGTCAAGCTCCGCGTCATAAAGGTGCTCACGCCCATTCTTGCTGATCAGAAGCGCCTCCGCCTTGCCATTGATCCCCAGAAACAGGGTTTCATGGTGGATGACGCCCACGAGCAGTGAGGTCGTCTGCCAGGTGTCTTTGTCCTGCAACTGGCTGTTGCCGGAAAGAAAGGTTTTGTTCAGGCTGTCCGCCAGGCTGCGCATGGCATTCGTGACCGAACCACTTATCTTGAAGAAGGCTGCCGCCAGCCTGGCCAGAGTCTGATCCAGTACCTCATCGCTCAGGTTGGCTGCTGCGGAAGGCCAGAGTTTGATTATTAAGCTGTCTTCCTCACGCCCACGGGCGGCGCCCTTTCCCGCAGCAGAGGTATAAAGCAGCCTGTGCAGATGGTTTTCATATGAGTAAGTGGTCAGGTCAAATTTCATAGCACACCTTTTATATCAACGTTATATCGCGTAAAATGAGCATTACACAATTCATGCCAGAGGGTATAATCGGACACATGCAATTTTCACTGATCAGCGATCCTGCCGAATGGCAGAGTCTTGAAGATGAATGGCAAGCCCTAACGGCTCAGACGCACCGTCCATTGCCATTCCTCGAGTTTTGGTATCAACACACCTGGTGGCAGACTCTCGGCGGAGGAGAATGGTCAGCGGACTCCAGCCAGTTCCAGCTCATCATCGCACGCCAGGATGGTCAGTTGATTGGCGCGGCACCCCTCTTTTACTCTGAGAAACCCAATAATCCGCCGGCATTGCGTTTTATCGGTCAGATCGAAGTCTCGGATTATCTCGATTTTCTCTGCCCGCCATCGCAACTCCAGCCGTTTATCGCAGGGCTGCTGGACTTCATCAAAACCGAACCCGGGTTGCTCTCTCGCGACCTTGACTTGGCTAACTTCCAGGATGACTCCCCCAGCCTGCCCATCCTGGGCGAACTGTGTGAGCAAAAAAGCCTGCAATTTGGCAGCGAGGTGCTGCAGCCCTCCCCCTACATTCCCCTGCATCCAAGCTGGGAAGAATACCTCTCTTCGATCTCCAAAAAGCAGCGCCACGAGATCCGCCGCAAGGTGCGCAACGCGGAAGCCCGCCATGAAACAGAGTGGTATTTCGTCACTGCGGGGCATGACCTTCACGCGGAAGTGCGGGCATTTATCGAGATGATGCGCAATGACCCAAGCAAGGTGGCATTCCTATCTCCCGAGATGGAAAAATTCCTCGCGGACACTGCGGCATCGGCATTTGAAGTCGGGCAACTGCACCTTTCCTTCCTGACCTTCGACGGCAGGAAGGCAGCCGCTTATCTTTCCTTCCTGGCTGGTGACAAGCTTTGGGTTTACAACTCTGCCTGGGAACCAGCCTTCGGACCTTGTTCCCCCGGATGGGTGTTACTGGCAAAAGTAATCACCTGGGCAATCGAGCATGGGCTGACCGAGGTCGATATGATGCGTGGTGACGAGGTTTACAAGTATCGTTTTGGCGGGATCGATCGCCATGTGGCTTCGTTCAGAACGTCTTTGGCTTGACCCGTAAATCCTAAACAAATATCTAACGCAATATTAATGGGGTGCAAGTATCCTTTTCTTGACGAGGGTACTCCTCGCATGGTAACATTAAGAAAAGCTGGTTTAGCACTCTCAACTGGAGAGTGCTAATTATGAAAAGCAACATGATTGAACTGACTTCACGACAAAAAATCATCCTTTCACTGATCGTGCACGAGCATACCCGCACGGCACAACCCGTCGCGTCCAAAACTCTGATCGAGGATTTTGGTCTGCAGATCAGCTCTGCCACGGTGCGCAACGAGATGAATACGCTCACCGAGTTAGGGCTGATCCGCCAACCCCACACATCCGCAGGACGCGTGCCGACCGAAGAAGGTTATCGTTTCTTTGTCAGCAACCTGGTGCAGCAGACTGCTCTACCAACCGCCACACGCAACACGATCACACACCAGTTTTATCAATCGCGGCGCGGTCTGGACCATTGGCTGCCCCTGGCAGCCTCAGTCCTGGCAAATCAGAGCCAGGCGGTCTCGCTGGTTACTGCTCCGCATTCAGAAAAAATTACGTTCAAGCACATCGAACTAATCTCCACCCGCGGTTCACAGGTGCTGATGGTGCTGGTTTTGGTGGGCGGTGAGATCCGCCAGCAGATCCTGGCTCTTGACGAGATCTACAGCCAGGAATCGCTTTCACGGACAGCAAATCAATTCAACCTGGAACTCGAGAACAAAACGCTTTATCAAATCGAAGCGCTTGAAGCCAGCACGGATCCCCTCATTGGGCAAATCCTGGCTGCAATCCTGGAGCAGATGCACCTTTCCGAACAACTTGTGACGGGCGAGTTATTCCTGGATGGGCTTTCGAACGTGCTTTCAACGCCTGAGTTCACCACGATCAACCAGGAACGTTCACCTCTGCGCCTGCTGGAAGAACGCCCCATGCTTAATGATCTGTTCTCCCGCACAGTCCTAACGGAGGATATTGGAGGCGTGCAGGTGCTGATTGGTGGCGAAGGCACATGGCAGGAACTGCGCGAGTGCTCGGTAATCCTGACCCGCTACGGCATCCAGGATCAGCTCTCAGGCATGCTGGGCATCCTGGGTCCGATGCGTATGCCCTACGGTCACACGATCAGTACGGTTCGATTCGTGGCGGATCTGCTCTCCGACCTGGTTACCGACACATTGATTGACTGATACATGCCACAATGAAAATAATTACGAGGAAGAAAATGACTGAAGACACTGAAAACAAAAACGAATCCCTGCTGCCGGAAGAAATTGCCCCTGATCTTGCTGCGTTACAGGCTGAAAACGAAAGTCTGCGCAAGCAAAATGAAGACTACCTCGACAGTTTACAGCGTGAGCGGGCAAGTTTTGCCAATTACAAGCGTCGCATCGATCTGGACAACGCCAGTTATGCTGATCGCTTGCTTGCGGAACACGTCAAGTTCTTCCTGCCGGTTGCTGATGACCTTGAACGCTCCCTCCAACACCGCCCGGAAGACCCCTACTGTGCCAGTTGGATCTCAGGGATCGAGTTGATCCTGCAAAAACTGCTCAAGGCACTTGAAGCCAAGGATGTGCGCCCCCTGAACCTGAAACCCGGTGACATGTTTGATCCCAACACGCAAGAAGCAGTCACTCATGAAGAAAACGACACTTATACCAATGGACAGATTATTGAAGTTGTCCAGACCGGTTATCAAATCAAAGATCGCGTCATCCGACCCGCCCTGGTCAGAGTCGCAAAATAGGAGTAATCATGGGAAAAATTATCGGTATTGATCTCGGAACTACAAACTCAGTAGCAGCAGTCATGATGGGTGGCGAGCCTGTTGTCATCCCTTCGGCTGAAGGCGAACGCCTGGTGCCATCCGTGGTGGCAGTCAACAAAAACACTGAACGGCTGGTTGGGCGTGTCGCCCGCAACCAGGCGATCATCAACCCTGAAAACACGATCTTCTCAATCAAGCGTTTCATGGGTCGTCGGGCAGATGACCCCGAAGTCCAGCGTGCCAAAGCCCACGTGCCGTATCAGATCAACAAGGCGCCCAATGGCGACTTGCGCGTTGTGATGGGCGGCAAGGACTATACTGCTCCTGAAATTTCCGCCATGATCCTGGGCAAAATCAAGCGCGACGCGGAAGCCTACCTTGGTGAACCTGTCACCCAGGCAGTCATCACCGTGCCGGCGTATTTCAACGACACTCAGCGTAATGCCACCAAGGATGCAGGCAAGATTGCCGGTCTCGAAGTGCTGCGCATCATCAACGAACCTACCGCCTCTTCCCTGGCTTACGGGCTCGACAAAAAAGAAAAGAACGAAACCATCGCTGTATACGATCTCGGCGGCGGCACCTTTGATATCTCCATCCTTGAAGTTGGCGATGGCGTCTTCCAGGTGAAGTCGACCTCCGGCGACACTTTCCTGGGCGGCGATGATTTTGACCAGCGCCTCATTGACTGGCTGGCGGATGAATTCAAACGCGAGAACGGCATCAACCTGCGCGAGGACCGCCAGGCGCTGCAGCGCCTCAAGGAAGCCGCTGAGCGCGCGAAAATCGAACTCTCCACCACTATGCAGGCTGAGATCAACCTGCCCTACATCACCGCTGACGCTTCGGGACCCAAGCATCTCGTTACCACGCTCACCCGATCAAAGCTCGAACAACTGACTGGTGAATTCATCCAGCGTTCGATGAAACCTGTGCAGCAGGCACTAAGCGATGCCAACCTCAAACCCTCCGACATTGACGAAGTGGTCATGGTCGGCGGTATGACCCGTATGCCCGCCGTACAGGAAGCTGTGCGAAAATTCTTCGACAAAGAACCTCACAAAGGTGTCAACCCCGACGAAGTCGTGGCAATCGGTGCTGCCATCCAGGCGGGCGTGCTCGGCGGCGAAGTGAAGGATATCCTTTTGTTGGATGTTACCCCCCTGACCCTGTCCATCGAGACCCTGGGCGGGATTGCAACGCCCCTGATCAAACGCAACACCACCATCCCCACCCGCGAAAGCCAGGTTTTCTCAACCGCTTCCGATAGCCAGACCCAGGTGGAGATCCACGTGCTACAGGGCGAACGCCCGATGGCTGGAGACAACAAGTCACTCGGCAAGTTCACGCTCGATGGCATTCCTGCTGCTCCGCGCGGTATGCCCCAGATCGAAGTCACTTTCGACATCAACGCCAACGGTATTTTGGAAGTCACCGCCAAAGACAAAGCCACCGGACGCCAGCAGAATATCACCATCACTGCTTCTTCCGGCTTGAGCGAGTCTGAGGTGGAACAAATGCGTAGAGACGCTGAAACACATGCCGAAGAAGACCGCAAGCACCGCGAGCTGATCGAAGCCCGCAATACTGCCGATAACGCCGTTTACTCCTCGGAAAAAACCATTTCTGACCTCGGCGCAAAAGTGCCTGAAGACTTGAAGTCGCGCGTGGAAGCTGAAGTGGCAAATGTTCGCTCCGTACGTGATCAGGACGACCCCAACGCGATCAACAGCGCCGTGGAAGCACTGATGAAGGTCCTGCAGGAAGTTGGCCAGGCTGCTTACAGCCAGACCCAATCCGAAGCCCCGGAACAACCCCAGACCGATCAAGGACAGACTCCTGATGACGATGGCGATGTAGTTGACGGTGAGTTTCATCACGAGGATTAGATAAAACAGAATAAAATTAATCCCTGCCAGGGAACCCTGGCAGGGATTTGGTCTAATTAGAGAATGACAAACAAACGAGATTATTACGAAGTTTTGGGCGTTCAACGCTCTGCCAGCACGGACGATATTAAGAACGCGTTCCGCAATTTGGCACGCAAGTATCACCCCGATGTCAACAAAGCCGAAGACGCTGAAGAAAAGTTCAAAGAGATCAACGAAGCGTACGGCGTCTTGAGTGACCCTGATAAACGCTCGGCGTACGATCGCTATGGTTTCCAGGGCGTCAATACCAACGGCATGCCGGACTACTCCACCATGGATCTCTCGGATCTGTTTGACCTTTTCGGCCTGGGCAGCTTTGGCGGTTTTGGCGGCACATCCCGCCGCAGTCGCAATGCACCGCGGCGCGGTGCTGACCTCAGCACAAGGCTTAAGCTGACCTTTGAAGAAGCGGTTTTTGGTACGGAAAAAGAAATCGACATCACCCGCAACGAGAAATGCTCGGTTTGTTCCGGCTCGGGAGCCGAACCAGGCTCGCGACCGGTCACCTGCCAAACCTGTAAGGGCGCAGGCGAGGTCCGCCAGGTGCAGCAGACCTTCCTGGGGCAAATGGTGCAGGTGGTCACTTGCCCAACTTGCGGTGGACGTGGCGAAATGATCGAAAAGCCTTGCTCCAACTGCCACGGAAGCGGATTGGAACGCAAGACCACTCGCAAAAAGGTCAATATCCCCGCCGGCATCGATAACGGCAACCAGGTTCGCATGATCGGCGAAGGTCAGCCAGGTGCCAATGGCGGTCCAAATGGTAATTTTTACATCGAAATCGAGGTTGCCCCACACAGTTACTTCCGGCGCAATGGCAACGACATTCTGCTCGATATCGACATCAACATGGCTCAGGCAGCACTGGGCGATGAGATCACCATCCCCACTCTTGACGGGGACGTAAAACTGCGCATCCCGCCAGGCACCCAACCCGGACGCGTTTTCCGCCTTAAAGAAAAGGGTGTTCCCATCCTCCAAAGGACCGAACGCGGGAATCAAATGGTGACCGTCAACGTCCAGGTCCCGACCTCCCTGACTGATGAACAGGAAGAACTGCTCAAGACCCTCGGCAAAACCATGGGTACGGATATCAAGATCCAGGAGCGTAGCTTCTTCGAAAAATTAAAGGATGCCTTCAGTGGATAAACCTTACGCCTGGCTCGAAGCCTCAATTGTTTGCAGTGGAGAATTAGCCGAAGCCGTCGCCGAGGTTTTTTCGCGGTTTTCCCCCGATGGGGTTGTGATGAACAGCGTCACCCGTTACGACATCCTGGGTCACGAAGAGATCCCCACTGGTGAGATGCAGGTCGTTGCCTATTTCCCGCAGGACGAGCAGGCTGAAGCCGTCCGAAATCAGCTTGAAGAAGCAGTTTGGCATATGTCCCAGATTGCGCCGCTTAACGGCCTTGAGTACAAACTTATTCTTGACCAGAACTGGATGGAAGCCTGGAAAGCCAATTACAAACCGCTCAAAATCGGTCGCAACCTGATTGTTCTGCCTGCCTGGGTCGATCCCGCCCTGGCTGAGAGCCGCATCCCGATCATTATCTCGCCGGACATGGCGTTTGGCACTGGTACACATCCTTCCACCCAGCTTTGCATGCTCGCGCTTGAAAAATACGGCGTCAAGGAAATGGATGTGATTGATATTGGCACCGGCAGCGGCATTTTGTCGATCGAAGCCGCTAAACTTGGCGCCAACCGCATCCTCGGGGTGGATAACGACCCGGAGGCAATTCCTTCTGCTATTAATAATGCCACCTTGAACGGGGTGGCTGACCGTATCGTTTTTGAAGTCGGAACGCATACGGATGTGCTCAATCACACAGATGGGCTCAACCAGTCCCCGCGCGTCATCGCAAACATTCTCTCTCCCATCCTGGCGAAAATGCTTTCCACCGGTCTGGGCGATCTGGTCAGCGCCGGGGGATTGCTTTTCCTCGGTGGGGTATTGGATCACCAGGCACAGGAACTGGCAGATCTCGCCCGCAGCCTGGGGTTGACCCTGCGCGAAACCCTGCAGCAGGAAGATTGGGTCGTTCTCGTCCTGCACAAACCCGGCTAAAAAGCCCGAGAATTAGGCGGTTAGAATCGTTTAACATAGGGAAAAGGACTTCCTTTTCAATCGTAGTAGACCGCATGGCCTCAGCGGTTTGTCATTAATAGAATTTCTACACCGGTCTGCGTAGGGCGAGGTTGAGGACGCTTCGACATGTTTTCCAAGGATCATCTACGCGTCCTCAATCCGCCATTAAGAATCCAAACATAACCGGTCGAGAAGAATTGGGCGATGAAGGTCCACCACAGTCTTGACGGTGAAGGGGCGAAGCTACTTAACAAAATGCTTTTCCTTACATGTTGCGCTAAAACCGGATGCTTCGCTCCTACGAAAGACTATAACGTGTTGGGGGGTTGTGCTACCACGCGTAAATGATTTACATCCATTACTGATCGAAGACCCCCAAAAAATCACCCCAAAAACTCCGGTAAACCCTTAATCGCAATGTTCGCCGTGGAGCACTTCCCCCGGATGCACGCCTGCCATAAGAAGCCCGATATCTTCCTTGGTAGCAGTTTCCCTTGGTAAAACGTCCATGATCCTGCCCTCATAGATCACCGCAATTCGATCCGCCAGCGCCAGGATCTCATCCAGATCTTCTGAGATCAGCAAAATCGCGGTGCCTTTCTTGCGTTCCTGCAGCAACTGCTCGCGTACATACTCGCTTGCACCGATATCCAAACCCCTGGTAGGCTGTGCCGCGATGATGGCACGCGGTTCGCGTGAGAGTTCGCGCGCCAGCAGAACTTTCTGGATATTTCCACCGGACAAACTCTTCGCCAGCGTTTTCCTTGAAGGCGTCTTGATGCGGAATTGTTTGATCAAGCGGTCGGCATGCTCATTGATGTAAGGCATCTGCAGGAAGCCGCGTTTTGAAAAAGGCGCTTTGTGATGCTCTCGCAGGACCAAATTTTCTGAGATATTGAAGTCGCGGATCATGCCGTCTTTCATGCGCTCTTCGGGGATATACGAAAGCCCACCCTCAGTGATCTCGCCTGGTTTCTTACCAGTCACGTCCTGCCCTTCGAGGAAGATTTTACCCTGGGTGACGTGCCTGATCCCGGTCAGCGCTTCTGCCAGCTCGAGCTGCCCATTCCCCGAAACGCCCGCCAGCCCAACAATCTCGCCGGAACGCACCTCAAGATTGACATCCCGCAGACCTTCCACTCCGCGATCACTCTTGCAGCAGACATTATCAAGCGCAAAACGCACTTCTCCTACCTGGGGTTTTTCCGTGCTTTTGATGAACTCGATCTCGTGCCCCACCATCCACTGCGCCAGCGTGTTTTGGGTTACGTCGCAGGTAGGACGCGTGCCAACGTTGCGTCCATCACGCAGGACGGTAACGCGGTCGCTGATTGAGATGACCTCGTGCAGTTTGTGCGAGATAAACACCAACCCATAACCGTCGCTAAGCATCTGCCGCATGATCACGAAGAGCTCGTCGACCTCCTGCGGGGTTAAGACGGCAGTCGGCTCGTCCAGCAACAGGATTGCCGCGCCACGGTAGAGTGCCTTGATGATCTCCACCCTTTGCTGCTGACCAACACTCAACTGCCAGATATATGCGCCCGGGTCGATGCTCAGGTGATATCTATCTGCCAGGGCGAGGATTTTCTCCGAGACCCGATCAAGATCGGTCAGGGGTTTCCGACTGGAAGGCAAGCCTAATGCCACGTTTTCAGCTACCGTAAGCGTTGGCACCAACATAAAGTGCTGATGGATCATGCCGATTCCCTGTTGGATCGCGGATGTAGGTGAGCTGATCTTGACTACTTTTCCGTTCACCAGGATTTCGCCCGCATCCGGGTGATACATCCCATATAGGATCTTCATCAGGGTGCTTTTTCCGGCTCCATTTTCCCCCAACAGCGCATGCACCTCTCCAGCCCGCAGATCGAAATTAACATTATCATTAGCCAGGACTCCGGGAAAGCGCTTGGATATGCCGCGCATCTCGAGTTTTTCAAAAGCAACTTTTTCGCTGACTACCGGACTGTTCTTTTGCATGCCTGTTCCTTTTCGGGTCAGGCAGAAATGCCTGACCCGTTTCTGATTATCGAAAACTACGGTTTGGGGATGACGATGCTGCCATCATTGATACCAGCAATGACTTCCTCAACCTTGGCTTTGATTTCAGCGCTTAGTTCAACTTCGGGGTTCATGGTGATCACCTGACCACCGTTTTGCAGGTTGGCAGTGAAGGTGTGCCCGCCCAATGTGCCAGCAGCTCGCAGGGCGATGATCTCACGCAAGATGCCTTCCCAATGGTATACCTGGCTGGCAACCACGGTCTTGGGAGCAAAGCCGTTTTGGTTCGCCTGTGTGCCAAACCAATACAAGCCAGCCTCCTCGGCCTTACCAATAGCGCCAACCACCATTTGAGCAGAACCGGTCAGAATGTCCGCACCAGCTGCGATATGTGTGGTCGCAGCTTCAGCTGCCAGCGCCACATCCGAGAAACTGCCGATGTAAGTCACACGCACATCAATGCTCGGATCAACGGACTTAGCGCCTGCCACGAAACCATCCACGTACAATTTGGCATCGCCAGTCTCGATCGGACCAACCACACCAATGATCTTGGACTTGGTCAGCATGCCTGCCATGACGCCATTGACGTAACCGCCCTGATCTGAGGCGGCTTCGTAGGCGTGCACATTTGGCATACCGAAGGTGTCCACAGTGGTGCCCCAGGCAAAGACAGTTTCCGGGAAGTCCGGAGCAATCTCCTGCAGAGAGGAACCGTACTGTGAGCCATGAGCAATCACAATGTCATAGCCCTTGGTGGCGTAATCACGAATTGCGGCTGCAGCGTCATCAACAACAAACATGTTTTCGCTGAACGCATATTCCAGACCGTCGCCCATTTCCGCCTTCAAAACCAAAAGGGCATCGGAAATACTTTGTGTAAATGCCAGGTCATTAATGCTGCTGGGGGAGACAACCGCAATGCGCAGGGGTTCGGCGCTGGCGGCAGGTGGTTCTGTTGCCGGGGTCTGCGCGCAGGCACCCAGAAACATTGCCAGGACTAAAAGCACTGAGACTAAGGGTAATACTTTCTTCATTATTCTCCTTTTCTAACAGGGGAGAGGCTTTGTTGCCTTCCTCCCGGATCTTATCCTTCCCGCTCAAATACCTTGGTCAGGGCGGACGGACCCTGACCTTTCGAGACGGAAAGGGTTAACACTAAAATGGTCAGAACATACGGCATCATCACTGCCAATTCCGAAGGAATGGGGATGCCGAGCACCTGGATCCAGAGCTGAAGCGCGTTCACCAGGCTGAAAAGCAGCGCCCCACCCAGGATCCCAAATGGTTTCCAACTGCCAAAATACACCAGCGCGACCGCGATAAAACCCTGACCAGCAGTCATGTTTTGCTGGAAGACGTTTAAGAGGGCGATCGAAAGCGACGCCCCGGCAATCCCTGAAAACACACCGCCCATGATGACCGTCAGATAGCGGATGCCAGCCACGCTCACCCCCAACGAGTCGGCGGCTTCAGGGTTCTCACCTACTGCCCGGATCTTCAAGCCGAGCGTGGTCTTGTTCAACACAAACCAGGCTACGGGTACCAACAAAAATGCCAGGTACACCAGCGCGTTCTGGTTGAAAAAGATCTCTCCGAGGACCGGGATTTTGCCCAGCAGCGGGATCGAAATCTTCTGAAAACCCTTCACACCCTCCACAGTACCAACCAGCTTTTGGAATAAGAGGTTGCTCATGCCCATGCCAAAAAGGTAAAAACCAATACCGCTGATACCCTGGGTGGCATGCAGATTGACGGTAACGAACGCCATCGCCAGCCCCATGACAGCTCCGACCCCCATCGCAGCCAGCATACCAAGCCACAGATTTTTCGTGTTGAGTGTGACGTAAAAGGCGACAAACGCGCCAAGCAGCATTTGCCCTTCCACACCAAGGTTCAGCACGCCGCTGCGCTGCCCAAACATCTCGCCAATCGAGGCGAAGAGATACGGCGTTGCCAGGCGAATGCCCGAAGAAATAATGCCAATGATTACCGTGGTGGTGAAGAGATCCGAAATCATGCCTCACCTGCTTCCTGCCTCAGATCGCCATCCCCAGGCTTTTGCTGTTCCAGCGTGGACTGGCTCAATCTCCGTTTCTGGCTGCGCCGGCGGAAGAACTCACTGCTTACAACGAACACGACCACCAAGCCGTTCAGCGCGGTGATCAACGCCGATGGCACCTGCACCACGCGCTGCATGGCATTCGCCCCCACCAGCAGCCCGCCAAATAAGACTGAAGCGGGGATGGTAATAAGTGGGTGCAACTGCCCGAACAAAGCGGCAACAATGCCGTTGAAGCCCGCATTCCCGGTGAAACCTGTAGCCGAGCCATCCGTGATCATGCGGTAGTTCACACCATAGACCACCATCATGCCTGCCAAGCCCGCAAAGGCGCCGCTGAGCAGCAGGGCAGCCACGATATGCTTTTTTACATCAATACCGCCGTACTTGGAAGCCGGCTGGCTTTGCCCGACCGCCCGGATGCGATATCCCAGCGTGGTGCGCCACAACAAAAAGTAAACTGCCACAGCCAGCAGGATCGCAATCAGAAGCCCCAGGTGCAAGCGCGTCGGCGAAAGGCGCGGCAGGCGATAGGCTTCAATCAGGCGTGCCGTCTGCGGGATCTGCGAAGCCGCATCCCGTTGCACCGGGTCGATCATCGGTCCGCGCATCAGGTAGTTCATGATCTGCACTGCGATGGCATTCATCATCACCGTGCTCAAAATTTCATTGACATTGAAGTAAGCCTTCAAAACACCAGGTATGCCGCCCCAGATCATACCACCCAGGATACCGAGCAGCATCGCGATGATGATCGCCAGCCAACCGGGCAATTGGGTAAAGGTCAAGCCAAACCAGGTGGAGAGGATTGCGCCGATGATCATCTGCCCCTCACCGCCGATATTCGTGACGCTTCCGCGATATGCAATACAGGTGCCCAACCCCACCAGCAAAAGCGGGATAGCTTTGACCAGGGTTTCCGCAAAGGCATTAAAACTGCCAAAAGCGCCTCGCAACAATGCCCCATAAGCAGTCAGTGGATTAGCACCCAGCAATACCAGGAAGATGGCTCCCACCAAGAGTGCGGCCAGTGTGGCAAAAATGGGCATTAATTGATCAAAAATGGAACCTGCACGGTCTTTCAGTCGCAAATCCGCTGTTGCTTGTTTTGGCGGCATAGTCAAAACTCCAGGTCGGTTCGAGTGCTCAGGAAAAGTTCACTAAACCCGAATGGCTTTCCCTGGCGAAGCATAATAATAGATTATTGATCAATTTTACCAGTAAAGTAAAAAACAAAGCGTCAAGCGCGTCTGATTGAGTATTTCCTACTCTCTCACAGGCTTGACCAACGGATGTATAATTTTTTTGCTAACCTGGCGAAGAAAATCATGTCAGGCATTTTTGCCCCACCAGAAGCAACTCGAAATTTATTCTACCTACTTTGATTTGAGGAACAACTCTCGAAAGGTCAATGGTCATCTATGTCTTCAATGAATCCTGCAGTAAGCCCCCAGTCCATAAAGAACCGCGTGTTTTCAATCTTGCGTAACCGCTGGTTTTTCCTTGGGGTCAGCGTACTTATCGCCAGTATTATTCTGATGGTCACACTCGACATGCAGCTTTACGCGGTATCGATGGCCGCGGGTCTGATTGGTATTGCCCTAGCAGCATATTTTATCCTGCAGATTACGTTGCGCCCGGTGAAGTCTGAGAGTATGGCAATGGCGGCGAACGATATTCGCAATGGTGCTAAAACCTACCTGACCCGACAGATTAAAACAATTTTAATGGTCACGCCTTTCTTTGCCGCGCTGTTGTATTGGATCCTGGATTGGAAAGTTGCGGTTACTGCTGTCTTCGGCGTTCTGACCTCGCTGCTCGCATCCTACATCGGCATGAGCGTCAGTGTACGGACCAACCTGCAAACTGCTGATATCGCCAACGAAGGCAAGCGCAGCCCTTTCCGCATCGCTCTGTTTGGGGGTTCGGTTATGGGCTTTTGCATCACAGGCTTGAGCCTGATCGTGCTCTCCGTTCTATTCAGCATTTTTAAAGATCCGAATGCACTGATCGGTTTTGCCTTTGGCGGCGGTCTGGCAGCCCTGTTTGCACAGATCGGCGGCGGAATTTTCACCAAATCAGCAGATATCGGCGCGGACCTGGTTGGCAAGATCGAAGCCAATATCCCCGAAGATGATCCCCGTAATGCAGCCGTCATCGCCGACCTGGTTGGCGACAACGTGGGCGACTGCGCAGGACGCGGTGCCGACCTTTTCCAGACCTTCAGTGATGACCTGGTGACGGGGTCCATCGTGGCGATCGCGATGGCTTCCGTTTATGGGCAGAAAGGCATCTTCTTCCCGTTCCTGATGCAGAGTGTGGGCATCTTCGCCTCTGCCATTGGCATTTTCGCCAGCCGCGAATGGAAACCCGGGATGTCTCCCTCCACCCAATTCAATATCGGCTTGTTCGTCAGTTCCATTTTGAGCATCGCTGGCGCTTCGGCAATGTCGCTTCTTTTGCTGGATAGCTGGATTATCGCCATTGCCGCCACTTTGGGCGTCGTGATCACTACGGTTGCTTCCGTCAGCACGCGTTATTACGCCGGCATGGAAGGCAAACCAGTCAGAAATATTGCCAAGGCTTCCAACCGGGGTGCTGCTTTGAACCTGATCACCGGTATCGCGTATGGCTTGCAGAGCCCGGTTCTGCCGGTGGTAGTCCTGATGGGAGTGGTCATCGGCGTCTACACGCTCTCAGGCAACAGCCTGCTGGCATTAGTGGGCGTCAACATCGGAACGGACCTCTTGATCACGTTTATCATGGCTGCGGATGCCTTTGGACCGATCGTGGATAACGCTGCTGGTATCGCTGGCATGGCGCAAGCCGAGCGGCATGTGGTTGATAAGCTTTCCAGGCTCGATTCAGTCGGCAACACGATGAAAGCCATCACCAAAGCCTACGCTATGATCTCCGGTACCGTGACTGCCTTTGTGATCTTCCTGACCTTTTATAAGCTCGCAGGAATTGACTCGATCGATGTCACCACGCCGTTCAACCTCAGCTTTCTGTTCATTGGGGTCTGCCTGCCGTTCCTGATCTCCTCCCTGGTGATCGGCTCAACCGCAAAAACCGCTGAAAAGATGGTGGACGAGGTTCGCGACCAATTCGATAAAAACCCGGATATCATCAAGGGGACTGCCAAACCGGATTATTCTCACTGCATCGATATCGCCACGCGCAACGCGCTGCGGGAGATGATCCTGCCAAGCGCGATTAGCGTGCTTGTTCCACTTGCGATTGGATTCTCTTTCGGAATGAATGCATTAGGAGCCGTGTTGGTGGGTTCGGTTGCCTGCTCTGCGCTTTTGGGACCTTTCTTCAACAACACCGGCACGGCGTTTGACAATGCCAAGAAGACCATCGAAGGTCTGGAGTTTTCACGCGGCACCCCGGAGCATATTGCAGCCGTGATCGGAGATACCGTCGGAGATTCGCTGAAGGATGTCGCCGGACCTTCCACCTTGATCTTCATGAAACTGATCGGCATGGCATCGCTGCTGATCGTGCCGTTGATCAAATAGGCAAAGAGTAATTTACCGCAAACATTGAGAATCCACCCAAAGAAAGGGTGGATTTTTTTAGAAGAAATGCGAAGGGAAATAGCCGGTCACGTTGACCGCGGTGTTCTCGATGAAAAATGCTTTTGGATCCAAATCCAGCACGCCTCGCCGCAGTCGGATCAGTTCATATTTGGACACAACCGTGTTGATCACAATAAAATCCGTATCCGTATAGGCGCCTTTGCCATCCCAATATGTTGCGCCGCGTTGGATCTCCTGCGTGATGAAAGTCAGGATATTCCGATTTCGCGTGATGACCATCACATCAATTTTCACATTTTGATAATGGGTGCGGTCCATCATGAAGACGTAGATCAGCGTGAATATCACCGAGTAGATCATGATAAGCGGCGGATTAGTGAAAAGGGCATAGCCGTATACGATCAGGCTGATGATCAGCCCCACCCTGCCAACGCTGAAGTTATTGTGTTTCATGCTAATGTACACGCCCAGGATGTCCGCCCCGCCGGAGGAACCGCCGGCTCTCAGGCAAAGCCCGGCTCCAAAACCTGCCAGCACGCCGCCCAACAGGCACACCGTCAACAGATCGTTTAACTCTGGGATCAGGAGCCTGACCGGGATGAGCGACATTGCTATGGTCAACACGGCGATCGAAACCACCGTCTTCAGCATGAATTTGCGGTTGACTACCTTGTAAGAGATCAGCAGCAGTGGCAGATTGATCACCAAAAGGATCACACCAGTCAGAGATCCCAAGCCGGGAATCACGCGCTGCAGTAACTCCAGGATGATCTTAGCAATACCAGTGAGATTGCCGATGTAAAGCCCTGCCGGGATGACCAGCAGGTTGATGGTTGCTGCGTAGAGCAGGCTGCCGAAAACGACCAGGCAGTAATCCCAAAGTTCACTCTTAAAATCATGATCCTTCAGGATCTGGTTTCTCTCACTTTTGGTCGGTTTTGTCGCGGCAGATGCGCGTTTTTTTACCTTTGGCTTGCGGGCTGCAAACGGGAAAGTACCTGGTGTAAGCCCAAACGAAAGCGGAAAACTCTGCCCCTTGATGATAGCTTGAACGACTTTATTCATAAGCCCAATCTTACTCGAGGAACGCATCTTTGAGCAAGATTGCCTGTACCCCATCCGGACGGTTTAATCTTTGGGAGGGTAACCGGTGATATCCTGGATCTCTTTATATAATGGCGCAAGCCGGTCGTACATTTTCAAGTAGACACGGTTATAAAGCTCATCGTAAAGCTTGTGGTTTTCTATGATCGGCTCAAAAGTTCGGCTGATGTGGGTCATTTCCGCTACTGCAACTTCAAACGATGGCTGCAACTTCAAACCCACAGCCAGATCTATTGCAGCTCCAAGCCCACTGGCTTCGTAAACATGTGGACGGCTGACCGGCATGCCAAAGATATCCGCAGTCAATTGCACGGCAGCATCGCTCTGCGAACCTCCGCCGGCTACGCGCACCTCGGTGATCGGTACGCCGCTGCGTTTGCTGGTGCGCTCAGCGCCTTCACGCAAAGCGTAAGCCAGACCTTCCAGGATCGCGCGGTAGAAATGCGCGCGGGTATGCACACCCCCAAAACCGATGATCGCGCCTTTGGCATCTGGCCCGGGCGATTTCAATCCCGGCGCCCAATAAGGCTGAAGCATCAACCCCATGGATCCGGCAGGGACAGAATTAACCAGATCGTCGAAAAGTTCCTCCGGGACCACTCCCCGCTCCTCCGCGAGTCTTTGCTCGTTGTGACCAAATTCGCGCAAAAACCATGAAACCATCCAGTATCCTCTGAACAGTTGATTCTCGAGCGAGTACGATCCAGGCACAGCCGCCGGGTAAGGCGGGATCAGGGGCACCACCTCGATGTAGCGCTGGTGAATGGTATTGATTGTCGCAGCAGTCCCATAAGAAAGGCAGCAGATATTGGACGCCAATGTACCCGTGCCAAGCACCTCACAAGCCTTATCCGCAGCCGCTGAGATGAGCGGCAATCCGGCTGGAATGCCCGTTTCCTCCGAAGCCTGGCTGGTGACCTCACCAAGCAGTCCAGTCGGAGGAACCAGGTCGATCAGCATATCAGGGTCCACCGGGACCGCTTTCCATTTCCAGTCGAATTTGCCAGCCCAGGCGTGTTTTTTGTAATCAAATGGCAAGTACGCCACCTGGCAGCCGGTTGAGTCCAGATAATTGCCAGTCATGCGGTGAGTCAGATAGCCGGAGAGGAGCACGATTTTCGCGGTCTGGCTCCAGACATCGGGTTGGTACTTGCGGATCCAATTGGTCTTGGCTTCCGACTGCATATACCGGATCGTGTCCATCATGCCTGAAACTGTAAAAAGCACTCCCCAGATGCCGCCTACATTTGGCAGACCTTCGGTGCGGCGCTGATCTGACCAATGGATGGCAGGTCTCAGCGGATTGCCTTCTTTATCGAGATTGATCAACACGTTTCGTTGGGTCGTGATTGCCACTCCTGCAAGCTGCTCCTTATCCACACCAGGGGTCGCCCAGAGCTGCTGGCATGCCTGGCACAGGCTCTCCCAAAACTTGCCAGGCTCAAGCTCCGCCCAACCCGGATTCGGCGAACTATAGGCTGGGATCGGGATCCTGGCTTTATGGAGTAAATTACCTTGCAGATCGAAGATCAACGCCCTGGTTGACTGGGTTCCAACATCAATTGCCAGCAGGTGTTCCTTTGCCATTTATTCCTCCAGATCTTTTCCCCAGCGTTTTTCTCTTTGCGCCGGGCTCATATCCAACCCTAGTGTACCACCTGGGTTCATGATGTTATTGGGATCAAAGTGCTTTTTCAGCAACCGGATCACGTCCATCTGTTCTTTACCAATTTGATCCTCCAGCCAAGGGGCAGTCGCCTTGCCTACGCCATGATGGTGGCTGATGGCTGCTCCCGATTTCGCGATTGCCTCAAGTATCCCATATTGCAGCTCAAGATACTCGCGGATGGTATCCATCTTGGCAATAAAAATAAAGTAAAGATTGGCGCCCTGCGGGTAGGAGTGGGAAATATGGGTCATGCAGATGGTATTTGGTCTGGATTTCACGAAAGCTCTAACATCCTGATGGACCTGAGGCATCTGCGACCAGGTGACTCCACATTCGAGGGTGTCGATTAAAACGCCATAGTCCTGCAGATCCTCGCGTAAGTACGGGTCGGTGAACCGCCCCCTTTCCCAGGTTTTGGTCACACCGGCGAAGCTGAGCTCAAATGCTCCATATTTTCTGAAAATCCGCCGCGTTTTTCGGTCGATGTTGCGGCAAAAGTCTTTCTCGCCATCGGTAAAACCAAGCATAAGGCACTTTTGCATAGGTTGGAAGCCAAGCTTCTGCAAAATCGTGTCAGCCAGGCTGCCTTCGATGTGGTACTGCTTCATCATGATGTCGGTTTCTTCTGGATCCGAGATGCGGAAAACGGAGGGGTAACCGAATTCCCCCTGCATCACTTCCCGGCTGGCAGCCTGGGCGTCTTCCCAATTGTGGAACATATAACTGAAACGCTTTCGGTTCTCGGGCTGCCAGTGACAGATCTTCAGGGTAACTTTCGTGAGGATGCCAAAGCTTCCTTCGCCGCCCATCATCACCTGATCAAAATCCGGTCCGGTGGCAGCACGGGGATGAGGGCAGGTTTTGAAGATACCGCCTGGGGTCACATACTCCTGATCGAGCACGATGTCCTCGATCTTGCCATAATAAGTGGAGTTTTGCCCTGCGCCGCGGGTAACGACCCACCCGCCCACGCTTGAATACTCAAAGGATTGTGGGAAGTGCCCGACAGTGTAGTTGCATTTTGCCCCCAGTTTCTCGACCGCATTCTGCAGCAGATCTTCCAGTTGGGTGCCCCACATACCCGCCTCGACGGTGACCGTCTGGTCAATTTCATTCAACTTCACCAGGCGGTTCATGTGCACCGACATGTCAATGCAAATGCCGCCTTTGGTAGCTTCATAGCCGCGGGTAACAGTCGAACCGCCGCCAAAAACGTAGATGGGGATGAGATGTTTGTTGGCATAGGCAACAATCGCCTCTATTTCTGCCTGCGAACGCGGCGTCACAACAACATCGGCTATGTTTTCGACGATCTTTCTGCGCAAGCGCAAGGCGTCGATCATGCCCTGCCCATAGGAACGCTTGATGCGCATGTACGTGTCGGTCTTTAGGTTCTCCGCCCCACAAGTCTGTTTAAGGAACTCAAGATGTTCTGCCGGCATAATGACCGGCATGTTATCAGGCACCTGGTCAACCCCAAAATCCCCAGGCTTGGAGAGGGTTTCTTCGCTCAAGCCAAAGCGATCCATGACCAACCTGGTCAGACCGCTATTCGGGTGTTTGTAAGCAGCGGGGTCACCCCATTTGAAGATCGAACGCCAACTTCCTGCAGGGGCAGGATCTTCATACCAGGCTGGGACAAATTTCTCCTTTTTTGCCATTATTTCTCCTGTTTCATTGTACTTTCTGGGTTTGGACTGTAAGCCTGGCGATAAATCTCCTGGTAACGGGAAATCTCGCTTTGCCACTCTTCTTCTGTCCAGGGTAACTCGCCTTGGGTGAGTTCTTTCACTCTATCCATAACCTGCAAACCGCCTTCGGGCAGCAGCATCCCCAGGCGGGTTCGGCGCAGCAGCAGATCATCAAGATGCTCCACCATACCATAGCGCGCGTTATATGCTAACTCAGCCCAGTATACATTGAGACCGTCGACTGGTGTGAGGTCCTCCTGGTCTGACATTTCCAGGAGGTTCACTAAGTCCTGCCCATAACGCCCTGCCAGGTAATCAAAGCTCCCGGCAGGCAGTCTGCCATCAGAATTTCTAAGTGGAAGGGGGTCGAACCAGTGCTTGATCGGTTTCAGTTCTTTGCCTATCTGCGGCATAGCAGCTTTGAGGGCATCTTCTGCCATCGTTTCAAAGATGGTCAGTTTTCCACCCGTGATTGTTACCAGCCCATCCTCTTCCAACACCAGGTGCGCGCGTGACTCGGCTGATGGATTGCTTGCGTCTCCCCGAACGATCGGTCGTAAACCGGCAAAGGAAGAGATGATGGATTGTTCGGAAATTCCAGCACCCGGGAAGATCGCGTTGACTGCCTCGAGCATGTAAGTGGTTTCTTCGTTAGTGCAGTAAGGCTCCTGGCTTAACGGGAATGGGTGATCCAGGTCGGTTGTGCCAAAAATGGTGCGCCCTTCCCAGGGGATCGCGAACATCGCCCGATGGTCTTTTGGGTGCATCAGCGTTACGGCATATGGAATGGGCAGATCATCAAAGCTGAACACCAGGTGAGAGCCGCGTAACGGTCTCACGCGTCCCTGCCCACCGAGCTGCCCGCGCAGGTCGTCGGTCCAGGGACCGGTTGCGTTGATGACGGCGTTGGCATTCAACTCGAACGTGCCAAGGTGAGCGTTGGAGCGATCTTCCACTGCCACACCCTGAACATGTCCATCTTTGGATCTGAGGAGTTGCACCGCCTTGGCATAATTTAAAGTCATTCCACCCGCCTCACGTCCCTCCTGGATCAAGCGTAGCACCATTCGGCTGTCATCCAGGCGTGCATCATGGTAAAGGAATGCGCCAGCCAACTTTGGAGGTCTGAGGATTGGGATCAACTCGCGCAGCTGATCCAGGTTGAGATGACGATGATTCCATTTAGGTGCCATCAGATCGTAAATAATGACGCCCGTACGAAAGATGCGCCTTTGCTGGCGCTTGCTGCCGTAAGGCATGATGAATCCGAGCAGTGTTACCAGGTCAGGCGCTTGTTTAAGCAACATCTCACGCTGCCTGACAGACTCATAAGTGACGTTGTACTGCCCGCTGCGCAGGTATCTGAAGCCGCCATGCACCAACTTGGATGATTTAGAGGACGTCCCGCTGGAAAAATCCGCCCCCTCCAAAAGGAGCGTCTTGAGACCTCCGCATATAGCCCGTTTAAAGATGCCCGCACCTGTGATGCCGCCGCCGACGATGATGAGATCCCAGCCCTGGTCAAGATCAGACCAAATCTGTTTTCGCGATTGAGGTTGATCCATGATTCCTCCCTTAAGATTTTGCTGACTGTTGCCAAAAAGCGACGCTGTCCCGCATGACCTTTTCGGTTCGGCGTTCAGCGCTCTCTGCATCTCTGTGGTGGGCGTCCCGCAGCAAGCCTTCGTAATACTCCCGGGAATATTGCCTCGCTTCAGCACTGGCGAAGTAATCCAACCCAGCCTGGTAAGAGAGTTTCCGGTACCCGTTATAGATCAAGGTGAAGATTGGATTACCGGAAAGCAGCGTAAGTTGGTGGTGCAGCTCCTGGTCTGCCTGGGCATAAGCTTCGGGGGTATCCGGGAGGTGAAGGTAGGGTTCAAGCAGGGCGATAATGGCATCGCAGTCGTTGGAAAAAGCCAGGCGCGTGTAGGTGGGCGCGAGTGCAGCACGCACTTCCAGGAGATTGGTGATAAAGGCTGGGGTAAGCACTTGGGGCTGCTTTGAAAGCGTGTCGAGCATTACCAGGTTGCCTTCTTTCCAGAAGTCCGTGACAATGGTGGATTTTCCCTGGTGAATTTGGATCCAGCCATCGCGGGCTAAGCGCTGCAAGGCTTCGCGCAGAGTTGGGCGGGTTACCCCGAGAGCCTGCGCCAACTTACGTTCGGGAGGTAAGGCGCTGCCGATCGGGAAACTGCCATCCAAAATGGCAGCCAGCAGCTGCTTTTCAGCCAGGTCAGTTGGTTTTTGGGGAACGATCCAAACAGGTTGATTTGACAAGCACACCTCCCATGGTAAGTGGTTAGAGGTCTTACCAGTTAGATTTATTTTATGTCAAGGAAGATTTTATGTAAAGACAAATCAAGGTAGGTCGTATGAACATTCCCAACAAACACAGATATCGAGAGGAGGTTTCCTATTTGAGGACACTCTGCGAGAAATTGTTTTTTACTTCGCGTGTAACCTTTCGAACACCAGCTTTAAGCTATAATTTCTCGAAGTCATAAGAAAAAGGAGTGCATTATGGGCGCAGATGTGGTTGTTGGAGGGTTTTGGGGGGATGAGGCTAAAGGTTTGGTCAGTGCCTGGCAGAGTCATCGCAATCATGCTCTGGCAGTCTTCCGCGGCACAGGCGGCGCGAACCCTGAACACGGGCTTTTCTTCAATATCCACTACATCAAAGTCAATCAACTCCCGCTTGGCTTTATCCTGCAGGATAGCCAAATTGCACTTGGACCAGGCACCGCGATCGACCCCCAGAAGTTCCTAAAGGAAGTGCACCGCTTCCGCCTCAGCCCTGAGCGCGTCAAGGTGGACTATCGCTGCCCCATCATCACCCCTGCGAATATCCAGGAGGAGATCGACAGTGCCAATATGAAAGCTATCGGAAGTACCAAGAGCGGCACCGGCATCGCCTTTTCTCACGCAGCGCTGCGCATCGCGCCCATCGCCAACAACGTCCCCGAGCTGGCTCCCTACCTGGCTGACGTCCCTGCGATGGCTAACGCGTTGGCAGATCAGGGTAAGATCTCGCTGGAGAGCACACAGGGCACTTTTCTTTCCCGTTATCACGGCGAGTATCCGAATGTCACTTCGGTGGATGTGACCACTCCCTCAGTGGTTGCGGGCGTCGGGCTAAACTGGCGCAATGTGGAGAACGTGATTGTGTGCGTCAAAGCACTGCCCACCCGCGAAGGCACTGGATCAATGGGAGATGTGGAAGAGTTTTCCGTAGACGAAATGCGCGAACGCGGCATCCTGGAATTCAGTTCCATCATTGACCCTGAAACGGGAAAGCCACAAATCAGGCGTAAAGCTAAAGTGATTGATTACTCGCTGCTGAATCGGATCATTATGCTGAACGGCGCCAATCAGATCGCGCTGACTTTCTGCGAACAGGTGGATCCCGAGATCAAGGATGCCACCCGCTGGGCGCAAATGACGCCGAAGATCAAAAACCTGGTAGCAGACATCGAACGGCACACGAGCGTGGAAGTGACGCTGCTGAACACGGGCAAGGAGTGGTCGAGCATGGTCAGCAAAGCGGACGACTTGCCCCCGGTCACACCGGAACTGGTTGCGCGTCTGGCGACCTATATTTAACCAATCCCAGTGAAATTCTCCTTAGGGAGGTCTGGGGATGATTACGCCCGGATCTGGGCGTCGATCCATGCCTGACCTTCAGGTGTCAGGACGCGGATTTCTTTGCCATTGCGGCCAAACTCGTTGTAATCCAACCCATATCCCACTACGAATAAAGGTTCGATAAATAATCCCACATGCCTTACTTCCGGCAGGTGTTGATAGCCGTTCAACCCCACGTTTCGCCATTCGATATTGGCAGGTCGTTCCTTGAACAGAAAGGTGCAGATATTGCGCTGGGCAACCTTACGCCTGTCGAGAAAGTCACACACTCGCAGAATGGTCTCGGAGGTGTCGATAATGTCTTCCACGATAACCACAAGACGGCCTTCCAGCGCCGGACCTTCGTATGGAAAGATATTAACCTCACCGCTGCCTTCAGTACCCTCGTAGATGTGGTGGGTCTTGAGCCAAGCGCTCTCATAGGCGAAGCCCAGCTCGTCCAGAGCGTGAGTCAGATCCCGATGGAAGGGAATGGCGCCATCCCGCAGGCAAAGGAGGATAGGAAGCTGATCGACGTAATCCTTGCCGTAATAGATCTCCTTCGCTACTCTTTTAACGGTGGACTGGATTCTTTCTGAGCTTGAGACCACATCTCCAAGGTATTCTTCAGGTATCGATAAAGTTTCCATTACTGCTCCATTACTACTAAAAACATAAAAAAATTGGTGACCCCCGGTTGGGGGATTTTGCACCAATTGTGAGTTCGAGAACCTAACTCCAAATATATTTTATCGTATTTCTCATCTTAGAGGGTAAAATAATCTTGTTCAAGGAGAAACAATGAGCGTCAAACACATCCAGGATATCCCCGCCGAACCCGTCCCGAACGCAACCGGCGTCACCAAAGCAGTCTTGATCTCTGCAAAAGAAGCGCCGAATTTCGCTATGCGCAAATTCACGATGCAGCCGGGCGGGAGCATGCTGCTCCATACGAACAAGGTCGAGCATGAGCAATACATCTTGCGCGGCAAAGCCAAGGTCCGTCTGGGTGAGGAAATTTTTGAGGTTTCTGCGGGGGATATCGTTTTCATCCCGGCTGATCTGCCTCATTACTATGTGAATATTACAGACGAACCATTCGAGTTTCTCTGCCTGGTCCCCAACAGGGAGGATGTAACTACCCTGCTTTGAGCGTACCCTTCCAAAAGAGGTAAAAAATGCCCCGACCTGCTGCCCCCATTGCTACCGACCACATTATCCTCGCCTTGCTGCAGGAAGGTCCGATGCACGGCTATGAGATCCACCAGCGGATTTCTTCCATGCCAGGAATAGTAAAAATATGGAATATCAAACAGGGGTTGCTCTATGCAAAACTTGAGAAACTGAAAGAATTGGGCTTGCTCGAAGACGCCCCGGATCACCCCGAGGCTAATCCAACGCGCCACTACTTCAGGCTCACGCCTGCTGGCAGCGAAGCTCTTAATGCCTGGATCGACTCGCCCGTCATGAGGGCGCGCGATATCCGCCAGGAATTTTTGGCGAAGCTGATCGCCGCCCACAAGGTCTCTCAGGAACGCGCGCTCGCCCTCCTGAGAGCCCAACGTGAGGTCTGCCGGCACTGGTACACCAGCCTTGCTGAACAGACCGCTCCCAAGGAAGGCTCAGACCTGGACGACTGGATTGTCCATTCCTATCGCTTGTTTCGTGATGAAGCCAGCCTGCGGTGGCTGGACGACCTGGAGGGCTGGCTGATCAAACTCGGCTAAATCGAGGCTCTTAGGCTTCTCATAGTGTCTCTCCCACATCCTTGCACACAAGGTTCCTTGTTATTGTGTCAAATACGCTCAGATATCCTGTTTCCACGCAATTCAGCTATTTGTTGTAGAATGAAGCCCGACTCTTAAAACGAAAGCTGCTATCTATGACTTCTATTGAGAATACACAATTACCACAAACCAAGTCCGACACGCCCATCGCCTGGATTATTCGCCTGGTGAAAGGCGTTCTCGCCGGTATCGGCGCCATCACTCCTGGTCTTTCTGGAGGGGTGCTGATGGTTGTATTTGGCATCTACGAACCGCTGGTGCGCTGGCTGGCGGATATCCGCAAGAAGTTCCTGCCCAACTTGCGCTTTTTCCTGCCAGTCGGGATTGGCGGCATTATTGGTGTGGTTGCATTTTCAGCTGTGATCGATTATGCCTTCACCCATTTTGCTGCTCAGTTCACCTGGCTCTTCATCGGTTTTATCAGCGGAACCATCCCCTCCCTTCTGAAGACTGCCGGCGAGCAAGGTCGCAAGAATTGGCACTGGCTGCTGCTTGGACTGTTCGCTGTGGGGATCTATCTCTTCATGACCTGGATGGAGACCATTCGCTCCGTCACAATGGCGCCCAGTTTCTGGGGATGGGTGCTTAGCGGCGCCCTGACCGGTTTGGGATTGGTTGTGCCGGGAATGAGCCCCTCGAACTTCCTGCTGTATCTCGGTCTCTACCAACCAATGGTAAACGGCATCAAAAACCTCAACCCGGGTGTGATCCTGCCCCTTATCCTGGGGGTGGCGTTGGTGATTTTCCTGTTCGCGCGTCTGGTGAGCTGGCTTTTCCGCAATCACCATGCGCTGATGTACCACATCATCATTGGCATCGTAATCGGCTCCACTGCCGCCATTATTCCCTCTGGTGTGAGAGGCTTTGGCGTCATCCTGGCCTGCGCACTGCTCTTTTTAGTTGGCGCCGCCGCATCCTTTGGGCTGGCAAAACTGGACGAAAAACACCCGCACGAATCGCTGTTTTAAACAGGATCGCGATTTTCGTCGGAATGAGACCGCTGGAAAACCTTGGCTGAACGCGACCTTGCGCGGCCTCACTCCAGCAACATCTCTGAACAAACACCTCGAAGAAGGTGCTCAGTCTCTGTGTAGGTGCCGTGCAACGGATGGGAGACTGAAGAGGGTCTTTGCTGTAACTAGGAACTCCTCCAAGATTAGATTTGCATATTAGAACATTTATGCTATACTATATCCGCAAAAATAAGCCTCGCACCTTAACATTAAGAGTTTTTACACTCAAACAGCCATCCGACGCTATCAAAAAACAGTGTAAATAGTGTAAAAAGTGTAATAACCCAGGGGAAAAACGATCCCAGCCATCGTAATCGCTTACCCTGCATTTTCCGCGGGTACAGGTCACGGGCACTGGCTCGCCTGGTGGCGTTGGCAATGACGAATGCAATCGTCATCGCGAGCATCTGTTGCGCGGCGATCTGTCCTTTTGACATAGAAAATGTTTATCCTGAGGACTTTGCCGGAATGAGACCGCTGGAAAACCTTGGCTGACCGCGACCTTGCGCGGGCTCACTCCGACAGCAATCGGCTCCTCGGCGGAGTGCGCAACAAAGGCGCATTACTCGGCAAAACCCACCAGTTTCTCGTAGTCATGCCAGAGGCGAATATGGTCCTGAAGGTTGAGATGGATGGCAGCCATGAAGTAGTTGAATGCCAGCTCGCCAACACGCGCGTATCGTCAATCACTCGTTTGCCGGCACGCTACCATCAACATGGCTTGCATCTGCAAGTAGTCGTGCTGATCGATGTAGGGACGTTAAACAATTGTTTTCATTGTCCAAATCCATTTACAACGAGAACGGGAAAAGGTCAGTATCTACATAAGCGGTGAGCCGCAGTCGAAGGATTCAGTCAGTCCCTTGCCAAAGCGGAAAATGTGCTCCACCTGTGCCTTGCCATCCGCGTGCTGGCAGGCAATCGCGAGATTATCGAGTTTGAAACGCCACTTCAGGTTGATTTGCCGGAGGTTCGCGGTTACCTCATCCAGCATCTCCCAACTAAGGTCTTCCATTGCCAGGGTGATATGCGGGTGCCAGTTTTCAACCGAGTAAAGCGGCGAAGGCTCTTGTGTTAATGAAAACAACTGATTCCAGATTGAAGCGTGCAATTTCATCAATTTCAAGGACTTATTGACTTCGACAAAGAGAACAGGCGACGCGCCTGGAAAATGATTGAGACCACTGGTACGCACTTCAAAAGGTTCCAGCCGCAAGGTTACCTCATGCAGGAGAGAGAGCATTTCCTCCTCCTGGTAACCTTCACCCAACTGCCAGGTAAAGTGCGGTATCGGGGTGATCCGGATGTATTTCAAGCCAAATTGAGCTTCGAGCTTATCCCAGATCTTCTCGATTCGAGTGTAATAGGGTTCTGGTAAGAGTGAAATGACCGCCTGCATGTTTTTTCCTGGTTTTGATTGTATCATCGCAGGATGCGCATTCCCGGATGAATATACAACGAGAATATGGCGAGTGCAGCGGGATATCATAATGCCTGCAAAACAAACAACAACTTAGTCACTGTTACATGCACAACAGCCTATACTCCCAACAAATCCACCCCGAAACTGACCGTGATGTTGCCGGGCTTGAATTACAAACAAAACCAGTTTGAACGAATCGAAACCCCTACTTGAGAATAATGGGCAAAAAGGCATCCCGATAAAAGCTATCAATCCAGATGCAAGCTGAAAATTCCGAGGTTGATCCCACTGAATTGGTAGCGGTGGCGATTAACAAATGACCCTTGCCAACATAACCTGCTGGAAGTGTAAGGCTCGCTCCCGAGCTATAATTGCCGCTCGCATCTGTTGCAACAGGGAATTCACCAAGGTAATATCCACCCTGGTTAGAATCGTCTTGATATTCATAACACGTACTGGTGAGATAAAAATGAAGATTGAAATTGGTGGAAGGGGAAGAATGCAGGTTCAAACTGATCCCAATGATATTGCCATCTTGTTCTGCCATGGTTAATACCGGATAGTTCTGTCTTGTATTTGGACCTCCATCTGCATCCAGGTGGTCATTAGCACCTGCGCCATTAATGGAGATGCCGCCATAGTTGCTAATCATGCTATTTCGGATAATTGTGTTGCCTGTATTGGTCAAATCTCCATCCAATCTCACGGCATAAGAAGGATGATATGCGATCAGATTAGCCTGGACGTTGTTGGCAAACACCATACTACCTGCTGCTAACAATACGCCGTAAGTGGAATTGGGCAAAGGCACAGTTCCATTGATGTCAGTGCCAATTCGGTTGCCATAAACCCCATTCGAGTCCGTGTTGGAGGATGTAGCCTCAATTTTTACGCCGTTTGCTCCATTGGCGGAGATCAAGTTGGATTCCGGGTCTGCAATGCTGCCGGTTGAATTGGTGCCGATGATATTCAAACGGCTGTTTTGAATGAGCACACCATTGAGCAGATTAGGAACAGGGGTTGTGCCTGCTTGGTCTGTTCCAATCATGTTTCCCCGAACGCGGTTGTTGTTTGACAATATTATCTGAATGCCGTTGACACCATTCCCGGATATCGAATTTTGGATGATATTGTTTTGGGAGGAGGTGTTTATCAAAGAAATTCCACTGCCTTCATTCGGCAGGGCCAATGCCCCGGAATTATTCAGACCGATTATGTTTCCCCTGATCGTATTGGAATCCGAGCTCTTAATCTGGATCCCATCAGATTTGTTCCCAGAGATTAGATTCCCTTCGAGTGCGTCACCCGTTCCATCACCGTTTGTTCCGATTCTACTGATAGAAGTTGGCATTGAATCCGCGTTTTCCAGCCTGATGCCGAAACCCTGTGCGGATGGGATGGAAGCTGAGCCTGTGATATTGGTGCCGATTTTGTTGCCAGCGATCACTGTATTCATAGTGTATAAGGCATATATTTGTCCATCCATGTTCCCGGAGATGAGGTTGCCTTCATTGGCAGCCCCAACACCCTGTCCATCGGTGCCAATCATAGTGGAATTGGAGGATTCCAGGTAAATGCCATAATCGTAATTAAAATGAACTGCAGTACCTGCCGCATTCACGCCAATGTAATTTCCTGCGATGGTCACGTTGTCAGAATCAAACACTTTGATACCATTAATGTGATTTCCAGAGATACGATTGCCTTCAAATAAATCGCTAACACCATCACCATTCGTACCAACCAGACCTGCTCCAGCAAGTGATATTAAGAGCCCATCCTGACCATTATTGAGAAGGTTATTCCCTGCAATAATGGTGTAAGGACCATGATCAAAAATACCATTCTGGCTGTTATAAGAGATGTTATTGGCTTCAATCGAGTCAGAGACACCGTCACCATTTGTCCCAATCAGTGTGTAGGATGCCCCAGCCACCTCAATTCCGTTATGATTGTTAGGTTTACTCGTGCCATAAACATTCTGTCCGATATAGTTACCAGATATCTTATTGTTCAAGCCAGTAACAGTGATCCCGTTCCCACCATTTGAGTAGATCTGGTTAAACTCCTGGGCATCGTTACTTCCATCACTATCCATGCCAACGATGTTATTGTTTCCGGTAATTCGGATACCATCGCTCGCAAAATTAGAGATGGTGAGACCCTGAATCTTGTTATTACTTCCGATTGTCAGTCCAATCGCATTCCCAGCAATCGCACCATCCAGAGTTATGAGCTTCAATCCTGCCCTGATCGTAGTTCCGGCAGTATCAGTGAGAGCTGGCAAGGCTGCTTGAATATTGATGGTGTAATGGTCAGCAAACAGGATTGTATCAGCACCGGAAAGGGCATTTGATTCCTCGATGGCGGCCCGCAGCGTACAAGCACTTCCGCCGTCATCGCACAAACCATCACCGATATTTTGATCGGGCGTGTCAGCGTTGCTATTTACTGTAAATGTAGCTGCGGCTGAAACAGCCCTCCAGGGAGTTATAGAAAGCAATAGCAAACTAAGGATGAGCAAAGTACGTAAACAATTGCTAAATGACCTGGATATCATAGTGAGCCCTCCTGATATTAAACTGAAAGCAAAAAGGTTAAGTGAACATTAAAATTATACCGATTTTTTGTAAATTTGCAGCAGTATTACAAGAAGTGTTACATCCCGATTGTGAGTTAGTAAAATAATATGGTCCTGACGAATTCCTCCGCATAAAGAGCAGATTCCCGGATGAATATACAACGAGAATATGGCGCGTCTCGGAATGCTATAATGCTGGCTAAACAAGCAAAGACCCAGGAGCAGAATCATGCTTAGAATTCGAACCAACTATACTTCCGAAAGATCCACCCTCGAAACAGAGCGTGCGGTTGCCGAAATTGGCTCTGGAACAGGTCAGTTCTATCCGTACGACCTTTTGCTGGGAGCCTTAAGCGCTTGTTTTTACTCCACCCTGCACGACATCCTCGAGAAAAGGAAAGAGGCGATTCCAAGCATTGAGATTGTCGTAACCGGCGAAAAGCGCACCGAGGTACCCACCACACTCGAATGGGTCCACCTGGAGATAACGGTCACCGGTGATGTGAACGAAAAGCAATTCCTGCGTTCTGTGGACCTGGCTGCCAAGTATTGTTCTGTCCACGAAACCATCAGCAAGGTGGCAAAAATGAGCCACGAGGTGAAGTTTATCTCCTTACCATAAAACTGGTAATCTACAATCATTGAGGCTTCCCATGATTAATGGGAAAGCCCAATTTTTCTTGTCAGGTTTCCGGTTTGTCTGTGAGAGTTATTTTAAAATGATTGGCATGAAGAAACCATAACCTGGGACAACCTTCATTCCATATAAAACAGCGGTACCGGTAAGGTTGGTGAAGGCGGGCTCTGCCTTGATGTAGATCGTTTGATTTTTTGGAACCATCACTCCCAGGCTGGTATTGCTGTTCACCGCCGGAGCGGTGGCGCTACCTAAAAGAGTACTGCCGTCTGCCGCATAAACCGACACGCGCACTGCCGCGCCAGCGCCAATCGATCGGGCAAAAAACATATAGTGGTCCTGGTTGCCTGTCGGGAATTTGAACCAATCAGAATCACCGAAGCCGCAGATATTACGTTGGTTTTCCAAACCTATCCCAATAGATACCGCTGTGGCTGCGCTATCATCCTGCTCTGCGGCATCGTCCACGCAAGTGGCGGGTGTCGTCACAGTCACCTCAGCTGCATCCCCTGCTAACCAGGCTTCTGGCTGTCCGTTGTTGTCGACCGCGCGCATGCGAAAGCCATAACTCCCTCCGGGAACCCCAACAAACCACATAGCGCGTGCTCCTGCAGGGTAAGTCACCTGCCGAGAAGTTGACCAAGCCTCAGTTCCTGCCCGCCATTGGACCTGGAATGCAGAAATCCCAGCCCCAGATTCTGCTGCCGTCCAATTGAGCTTGAAAGCCGTGCCGTCGAAAGTATTGGGCGCGGTCATCTGGCTGACCGGCGGTGGGCAGGCGTGATCCACCTGGATAGTGCGGCGGGAAAGCAGGCTGACCACATTTCCCTCGTGATCCCAGATCTTCAGGGCAACCTCCAGCGGGCCGTTCAGCGGTCCGACCTGGCACAAGTTCACATCCCAGTCAAACACACCCGCTCCGCTTGGATTGCTGACCCGCGGGGCGATCTCGCGCCAGGTGCCGCCAATCAAACCCTGCAGGACGGCTGTGTTCACGTGAACATCATCCTGCGTGCTGGCAGTGACATCCATCAGTGGGTTGCTGCCCGTCGCTACAACCGCTCCAGCCACAGGTCGCGTGAGTTCTCCAGTGGGTGGGTTCGCGCCAATGTTCCCCGAGAGAAACCAGTCGTTGTTCGGGTTCAGAGGATCCCCCTTGTTGCCAATGCACTCGGTTGCGCCATCGTAGATGGTAAAATTCGTGACCTCAAGACACGTCCGTGGAAGGCCGTTATTGATCTGCACGTCCGCAAAACGCACATCTGCCGACCTTCCCCAGGGATAGCCATCGCCTGCATACCAGAAGGATGGAACAATCATGAAATGCACATGCTCGGAAGTGCTGTAGCCGGTGTCATCCGTGTCGCCGATGTAGACTCCACGCCCAACGGAGACGCCGTAAAAAAGATGGTTGGGAATGGTGCCATAAGCAAGATGATGGTAGATCTGGTACACCCCACTGGCAGTGTCCCACAAGAGGATGTAGTTGGTGCAACCCGTGTTGCCATCCGCGCAGCTGTCGCGCGAAGAGACCACCGTTCCCGCATGGGCTGCAACCAGGGGGAAATGCCCGGCATCCGTGAAATCGTAGGCGTAATGGCAGAACTCCATGGTACAGCTGGGATAACCAAGCGGAGGATAATCATGGAAGTGCAGGATGGAGCCCTCGAGCCTGTGGGTAGTGCCTTTGACGTAAGGAAGATAGTATCCCCTGATAGTTTGTATAGTCTCGGCTGGGGCTTGCCCGCTGGCAGATTGTAACTCCGCAGGCAGATATCCTTCGGGCAGTTGATTAAGCGTTTTCTCCCATTCCGCATCCCCCCGCAGCAGCACCTGCCAGCCATTATCGGACAGGGTTGCCAAAGCAATGCCAGGTTCGGTGGCGAGGATCCTCCCGCTGTAATCGCGCAGCGCCAGCCAAAGGACAGCAGCCTTCCCCTCCGGAGTGATGAAAGCCTCATCCAGCACTGGCTCGAAAAGGCTCAGGAAAGGATCGTCACCACTTACAGCCTTAATTTGCTCATACCGCGCCAGGTATGCGCTCCAAAGCAATTGCTTTTCAGTTTCGCTTGCAACTTTGGGAGGTTGCGGCGCTGCAGAGACAAACAGGAAAACCGCCAGCAATGCAAGAAAAATCGCTCCAATTATTTGGAGGTTTTCTGATCTTTGATCCATTCTCAAAGCAAAAAACGCACGCATGGCATCAATTGTGCAAGTTCCGAGCCAGAAAATGGTGAAACACGATTAGTAAGTTAGAGTTTTTCGTTTCAGTGAAAAGGTCAAATGAATCTACAGGAAGATGTGTAAACTAATTAGTCCAGAGACCTGGGTTGGAACAAAACCCATTTTGTGTAATGGTATTTACAGTTGACCAAGACCATTCTTCTTTTTCACCTACTCTTTAAAACAAAACACGACGGTTACAGAGTAACTATCGTGTCAAAGGTAGATGAAGACCAGACGAGCAGGGGCTGCTCGGCGGGAATGGCTAAATTGTAAGGGGTTCTTTTGCCTCTGTTTCACAACAAAGCAAAACAATCATTCTGCAGAAATCAGATTAAATCTTGATTTCGATGTCTACGCCGGCGGGAAGGCTGAGGCGCATCAGCATATCGATGGTCTTTGAATCGGGTTCCAACACGTCGATCAGGCGGTTGTGGGTGCGGATTTCGAAGTGTTCCTGGGAATCCTTGTCAATAAAGGTTGAGCGGCGCACGGTAAATTTCTCAATGCGGGTGGGCAGAGGTACAGGTCCGACAACTTTGGCGCCGGAGCGCTCAGCGGTTTCGACAATGCGCTTGGCGGATTGGTCGAGGATGCGATGATCATATGCTTTCAAACGAATTCTAATTTTTTGCTTTGCCATTTTCTACCTGCTTCTTTTTATTTTCATTTAGGAGCATATGCTCCTGGAAATGTCGTTCTCAAACTCAGCCGCTTAACCGACCGAGGATCTTCTTCATGTAGCTGTCTGAGACCTGGGAGTAGTGTTTGAATTCCATCGTGAACACGCCTCTGCCCTGGGTCGCGGAACGCAGCTCAGTGGCATATCCAAACATCTCAGACAGAGGTACTTCAGCGTGGATGGCTTTGGCGTTGCCAAAACGATCTTCCATGCCCAAAATATTGCCCACGCGGGCGTTGACCTGACCAATGATGTCGCCGGTGTACTCTTCCGGGATCGTGATCTCGACTTTCATGATCGGTTCCAGGATGACCGGGGCGGCTTTTTCGGTCGCTTCCCGCACAGCCAGCAGAGCTGTTGTGCGGAAGGACATTTCGCTCGAATCTACTTCGTGGTACGAGCCGTCGACCAGGGTGACCTTGAAATCGGTCATCGGGAAGCCAGCCAAAGGCCCGCTTTCAGCGGCCTCGAGCACACCCTTCTCAATCGCGGAGAAGTATTCTTTTGGAATTGCGCCACCGCGGATTTTATTTTCGAAGATAACGCCGGAGCCATTCTCGAGGGGTTCGAGATCAATCACCACATGCCCAAACTGACCATGACCACCTGTCTGCTTGGAGTAGCGGTAGCTGAAGTTGCTGATGGGCTTGGTGATCGCTTCGCGATATGCCACCCGGGGTTTGCCAACGTTCGCCTGCACTTTGAATTCGCGCAGGAGGCGGGTGACCAGGACGTCGAGATGAAGCTCGCCCATACCGGAAATCACCGTCTGCCCAGTTGCCTCGTCCTGCCGGATCTGGAAGGTAGGATCTTCCTCCGCCAGTTTGATGAGAGAATCGGACATTTTGTCCTGGTCGGCTTTGGTTTTGGGCTCGATCGCAATCGAAATGACCGGATTGGGGAAACTGATAGTTTCCAACAAGACCGGATTGGTTGGATCACAAAGCGTGTCGCCGGTGAAGCTGAATTTCAGACCGAGGATTGCGCCAATATCGCCAGCGCCCAGTTCTTCAATGTCCTCGCGGCGGTCGGCATACATGCGCAGCAGACGCCCAACGCGTTCTTTTTTATCTTTCGAAGCATTGTAAATTGCACTGTTTTGCTTGATTGTGCCTGAATAGACACGGATGTAAGCCAGCCGACCCATATAAGGATCGGTGACGATCTTAAAAACCAGGGCTGAAAGCGGTTCGGTAGGGTCAGCATGCCGTTGTACATCGCTGCCGTCACGCACGAGGGTGGCATCCACCGGTGGAATATCGAGCGGTGAAGGCAAATAGTCGATCACAGCGTCCAGAATATTCTGTACGCCTTTGTTGCGCAGGCTGCTGCCGCAAAAAACCGGCGTGGCTTTGTTGGCAAGCACTGCCGTCCGCAAAGCGCTTTTGAGTTCCGGCAGGCTGATTTCTTCTCCCTCAAGGAATTTCATCGTGAGGTCATCGTCTGTTTCGGCGATGCGTTCAACCAGAGTGGCACGTTTTTCAGCCGCCCGTTTGCGTAATTCATTCGGGATTTCTGTGACGATCGGTTCCACACCAAGATCATCGGAAAAAGTGATTGCATTTTCCTCAAGCAGGTTCACAAAACCGATGAAATCGGACTCTTCACCGATCGGAATCTGCATTTCCAAGGCGTTGGCGCCTAATCGTTCACGGATACTTTGCACGGTGCGCTCATAAGAGGCTCCGGTGCGATCCATTTTATTAGCAAAACAGATGCGGGGAACGCGGTATTTATCAGCCTGGCGCCAAACAGTCTCACTCTGAGGCTCCACACCCTGGACCGAATCGAACACCACCACACCGCCATCCAAAACCCGCAGCGAACGCTGCACTTCGGCTGTGAAATCGATGTGTCCGGGGGTATCGATCAGGTTGATGCGGTAACCCTTCCACTCAGCGGTTACAGCTGCGGAGACGATCGTGATACCACGTTCGCGTTCCTCGGGCATCCAGTCGGTGACAGTCGTGCCATCATCCACATTCCCAAGGCGGTACGTCTTGCCGGCATAAAACAAAATCCGCTCGGTAGTGGTGGTTTTACCGGCGTCAATGTGAGCAATGACACCGATATTACGGTAACGTTCGAGCGGATTCTCGGTCATAGTTAAACCAACAATTAGTTAAGGTGCAGGTCCTGCTTACATGCGGAAGTGGGAGAAAGCACGGTTGGCTTCTGCCATCTTGTGTGTTTCTTCCTTGCGGCGGATTGAGGCACCCTGATTCTCAGCAGCATCCATCAATTCACCAGCTAACTTCTCGGAGTAAGACTTGCCAGATCGCGCCCTGGAGGCTGTGATGATCCAGCGCATTGCCAGGGTCAGGCGGCGTTCAGGGGCAACTTCCATAGGCACCTGGTAAGTGGCACCACCAACACGGCGGGGGCGAACTTCCATCATCGGGCTGACGTTCTTGAGCGCCTGCTCGAAGACTTCGATACCGTCTTTGCCGGTTTTCTGGCTGATCTGATCAATGGCATCATAGACCAGGCTGGTCACAGTGCTCTTCTTGCCGTTGAGCATGATGCGGTTGATCATCATCTGGATGTGCAGATTATTGAAACGCGCATCCGGAGTGACTTCTCGCTTTTCGGGTTTAATTCTTCTTGACATAATTGCTCCTCAATAATTCCAGACCTGCCAGACCAACGAACACAGTTGGTAACAAGCGAACAGCCCAGTACGCAAATGATTACTTCTGTGCGCGCTTGGCGCCATATTTCGAACGGGCGCGCTTGCGATCCGCAACACCGGTCGTGTCGAGGGTACCGCGCACGATGTGATAACGCACACCGGGCAAGTCTTTCACTCTGCCGCCACGCACGAGCACAACGCTGTGCTCCTGGAGCTGATGACCTTCACCGGGAATGTATGCGGTTACTTCCAAACCATTGGAGAGACGCACACGAGCGATTTTCCGCAGAGCGGAGTTCGGCTTCTTCGGGGTCATCGTGCGGACGATGGTGCAAACACCACGCTTCTGAGGTGCACCCTTGGGTTGGCGGGTACGGCGTTGTTTCTCAGAATTAAGTGTATATTGCAAAGCAGGTGACTTGCTTTTGCGGCTTTTGGTCTGGCGACCACTTCGAACCAGTTGATTAATTGTTGGCACTTCTTTGCCTCCGTGCTACTAATTACTCTATCTTCTCATCTATCAAGGCCATCAGAATTCTCCGATGGACTCGCGTTTATAACCTAACGCCAGGCGGGTTAACATAAACCCTGCCTAGCAGGGCGAGGCATGATTCTATCACGCCTCGTTTGATTACGTCAAGCAACTTCTTTTAACGACTTGAAGAAGTCACTGCCTTGATCCAACAATCCGGTTGGCACGCGCATACTATGGGCGCGCTCGTCGTCCTTGCCGAACCGCATCACTTCGCCATCCTCCATGATCGCTTCCACTGCCAGGCTCAGGGATTGAAGTTCCTTTACCAGCACTCTGAAAGCCGCCGGAATGCCCGGAGCCTCGATGGGAGTATCTTTGACGATCGCTTCGTAGGTCGCAGTACGACCAGCAACATCATCTGATTTGACTGTCAGCATTTCCTGCAGGGTATGGGCTGCGCCGTAAGCTTCGAGCGCCCAAACTTCCATTTCACCGAAGCGCTGACCGCCAAATTGCGCCTTACCGCCGAGAGGTTGCTGAGTGACCAGGCTGTAGGGTCCGGTTGAACGTGCGTGTACCTTGTCCTCCACCAGGTGGTGCAGTTTGAGCATGGTCATGACGCCGATGGTAACAGGCTGATCATAAAGTTCACCGGTGCGGCCGTCGCGGACTAACTGCTTGCCGATGGTGGGCATGGGGTTGCCCGTCTCGAGCATGAGCTGCTTGGAGTGTTGTTCAATCGCTGTGCGATCAAGCTCGGCAGAGATCGGCTGACCGAGTTCCTTGCTCCACAGGAGCAGGCAGGCTTTGACGGCGTTTTCATCCTGGGCAGCCCGATCCTTAACCAAAATGTTATCCTCGGGGAAGGCGGTAATGCTGGCAGGATCGAAACCTTCAAGCTTCAGCCACTCGTTCAGAGCGGCGCGGCGAGCCAGGACTTCGTTTTCCTTCAGGGCGAATATGTCCTGCCCCTGACCTTCGAGCGCATGTTCGAGGTACAGTAACCGCACTTCCTGGTCGTCCAGGATCATTTCGGGATCATGGTCAACAGTACTAAGCCATTCCCAGCCTTTTTCGCCAATAATGCGCCAGGCTTCATCGATCAGCCAGGCTCTCGCCAGTTCAGCTTCGATTTCAGCTTCGGTAGCGCCGTCAAATACGGGGGTAATCGCCCTGAAGCCCAGGCTGCGTGCAGCCCAGCCGAGTTCGGCTTCGAGCACCTGACCGATGTTCATACGACCAGGGATGCCAAGCGGATTCAGGATGATGTCCACAGGGGTACCATCTTCGAGGAATGGCATGTCCTCAACCGGCAGCACCATCGAGACGCAGCCTTTGTTTCCATGCCGTCCAGCCATTTTATCGCCAGCGGTGATCTTGCGGCGCTGCGCCACAGAAACACGCACCATTTTGTCCACGCCAGCCGAAAGATCGCTGTTTTCTTCTCGGGTGAAGACTTTTACGTCCACCACGATGCCGCGTTCGCCGTGAGGCATGCGCAGAGAGGTGTCTTTGACATCGCGCGACTTTTCGCCGAAGATGGCGCGCAGCAGGCGCTCTTCAGGGGTCAGCTCTTTTTCACCTTTAGGGGTAATCTTGCCAACCAGGATGTCGTTCGGACCGACTTCGGCACCAATGCGGATAATACCGGATTCGTCCAGGTCGCGGATGGTGTCATCACCAACATTGGGGATTTCACGCGTGATCTCTTCGGGACCGAGTTTGGTATCGCGGGCTTCCACTTCGTACTTCTCAATGTGGATGCTGGTGTAGCGGTCTTCCTCAACCAAACGTTCCGAGATCAGGATGGCATCTTCAAAGTTGAAGCCTTCCCAGGGGAGCAGCGCGACGACCACATTCTGACCCAATGCCAGTTTTCCATCTTCGGTGGAGGATGAATCAACAATCACATCGCCTTTGTGGATCAATTGCCCCTGCGAAACAGCGGGTCGCTGATCGATACAAGTCGATTGATTGGAACGCTGGTACTTGCGCAGTTTGTAGAGCCTCAGATCACCCGAGGTCTGCTTGACCACCAGGCTATCGCCGGTCACAGACAGCACTTCGCCGTCTTCTTCCGCGATGACCACTTGCCCGGAGTCTGCCACAGCCGCTTCTTCCATACCAGTTGAAACAATCGGCACTTCCGGTCGCAGCAAAGGCACAGCCTGAGTCTGCATGTTCGAACCCATCAGGGCGCGTCCTGCATCGTCATGCTCCAGGAAGGGGATCAGAGCCGCGGAGATGCCCACAACCTGGTTGGGGGCAACATCCATGAAATCGATGTATTCGTAATCGTAAATCGCAAATTGATTGTAGTAGCGGCAGGAATTGCGGCGTACGAACTCGTTGTATTCATTCAAAGGCGCATTCGCCTGGGCAATGACGTACTTATCTTCCGCGTCAGCTGAGAGGAAAACATATTCATCGGTCACGAAAGGCCGCACCAGGACATTCTCGATACCGAGTTTGCTGATCTTCTTAGCCATTTCCTTGGTGATACGCGTCTCGGCCTGGTAAAGCACCTCGCCGGTGGTCGGGTCAACGATATTCTGGCGCAGGAGATGATCCACCAAATTGGGATCGCTGCCTTTCATCGCACGAACAACTCTTCGATAAGGAGTCTCGATGAAACCATACTTGTTCACGGAAGCATATGCCGCCAGACGACCGATCAGACCAATGTTTGGACCTTCCGGAGTCTCAATCGGGCAAATGCGACCGTAATGCGAGAAGTGAACGTCACGCACGTCGAAGCCAGCGCGCTCGCGGCGCAGACCGCCGGGACCAAGGGCTGAGACGGTGCGCTTGTGGCGCAGTTCGGAAAGCGGATTTGTCTCTTCCATAAACTGGGAAAGCTGGCTGGAGCCAAAGAACTCACGCAGCGATGCCACCAGAGGACGAATGTTCACCAGGCTGACGGGTGAAAGCGAGGTGTTTTGATCGCGGATGGACATGCGCTCTTTGATGACGCGTTCCATGCGGCGCAGACCAACCCGAAGCTTGTTCTGGATCAGTTCTCCAACGGTCTTGACGCGGCGGTTGCCGAGGTGGTCAATGTCATCCGCAGGGCGGACGCCGTTGTTGATCTCGATCATGTGGCGGATCAGGCGCACAATATCATACTTAGTGATGGTGCGATGCGCAATCGGGACGATGTCCTGCAGATCGAGCTTCTGGTTCAGCTTGTAGCGACCAACCTCTTCCAGGTCATAATGGCGGGGGTCGAAGATCTGCTCGGTGACGTAATTCTTTGCGTTGTCAAGCGTCGGGGGCTCACCCGGGCGCAGTTTCTTGTAGAACTCGATCAAGGCGGCTTCCGCAACGGAGAAATTACCGCTGGGATCATACTCCGGCTCCTGGTCGAAGGAATTCTGGATATAGGGGTGATCGGGGTTGTTATCCACATCAGCAAACAGACCGAGGATCTCCTCGTCCGTACCTGCTTTGATCAAAGATTCGTCCATGCCGTCATCCAAAATTGCCATGGCACGCAGAAAAACCGTAATCGGCACTGTGCGTTTGCGGTTAAATTTCAGAATGATGAAGTCGTTCTTGCGGGTCTCAAGCTCCATCCACGCTCCCCGATCAGGGATCAGCTTGGCGGTGGACATCATGCGGCCCGTAGTGCGATCCAATTCGGCTTCAAAATAGACGCCTGGCGACCGGATCAACTGCGAAACAACCACACGCTCGGTTCCATTAATAATGAAGGTACCCTTTTGGGTCATTTCAGGGAAGTCACCCAGGAATAAATCCTGCTTCTGCTTTTCTCCTGATTCGCTGCCTTCCAGTAAGACTGAAACATATAATGGGCAGGCATAGGTCAAATCACGCTCAAGGCATTCCTCGACCGAGTTCTTGGGGGGTTCAAACCAATATTTAAGGCCAAATTCCTTGGCAAGCGGCGTGTCGCTGGGGAAGTGCAACCGTAATTCGTTGCCGTATGAAATGATTGGGGAGATTTCGTGGAACAAACTTCCCAAGCCTTCATTTTTCAGGCGTTGGAAAGAATCAAGCTGGACCTGGATAAGCTGGGGTAATTCCAACCCTACAGGGATCCTAGCATAGTTTTTTGGTGGCATCAGGTCAGTCATCAATATCTCCTAACATGATAAAAGCGTGGGGCAGTACGCATTCCACGCGTCAGTTCAGGCATTAAGCGCAAGCAATAATTATATAACAAATCGGTCTGTGAGTCAATAGTTTTTTGGCTTTTTCTCTATCCGACAGTGAACTTGATATTATAGCACTCTTATTCACACCCCGCAAGCCATCTTTAGCAAGTTCTGGTTAAAAATCCGCCTCGTTAAGCAGCAGTTTCTGATTCTTGCAGGTCCAGCAGCATGCGAAACAGGTAACGGTCACTGCGATAACGCGACTCTACAAATTCAACCACGTTATGCTCCACGTCAAACGTCTGCCGGGTGATGATCGCCGTGCAGCGTGGGCAGTTCTGACCTAATAGATCGCGTTCCATTTTCTCGAGTGTGCCCACTTCGATGGTCTGCATGGCGTACTTGAGTTGTACGCCGCATTTTTCTGCGAACAGCTGGTAAAGCGAGGCATTATCCACCAGGTGATCAATGATCTTCTTGCCGATTTCTTCCCGCAAAAAGCAGACTTCGATTGCCATTGGCGTGTTGTCTGCCATTCGCAGCCGCTTCAACATGAAAACCCGCTCTTCGTTGTGGAGCTGCAGTTTGCTGCTCAAAAAAGGCGTGCATGGAACGAATTCCTTGGTCAGGATCTTCGAACCCGGTTTCATATTGCGCTGAAGCATGTCCTGGGTGAAGCTGGTCAGGCGGGAGGCATTTTGGTTGACCTTATTCTTACTGACGAACGCCCCCTTCCCCTGCATACGGTAAATGAGCCCTTCATCCTCCAGCCTGGCGAGGGCGCTCCGGATCACAACCCGGCTGACATGAAACCTTTCGCCTAACTCCCTTTCGGAGGGCAGGCAGTCGCCATGCTGTGTCTCCGGGCGGTTTATTTCGGAGAGCAAAGCCTCCAAAACGCGTGATGTTTTTGTATTTCTCGCCACTTGTTACGTCCTTCTCACCGATGGTAAATAAGTTGTATTAATAAATTATACCTTTATAACTTCATCAGAACACAGATCTTTCATTCTGACAGCAAAACCAAATTTTGCAAAAATCTATTGCAGAGTAACAAGACAACTGGTACACTTTCAATGTTAATCCACATGTTCATTATCAAGAGCCCAATCATGAAGTGAATTCCTTATGAAAGGGCAGCACGAAACAGCCGGGTGTCCACTTCCTGGCGAGATTATTGCTTAAGCTGCTTTTGTAGTTAACAAGATCAATCAAAATGGAGAAACCAATGAGGATTCAAACTGTCTGCGGCTTTGGATGTGGATCATCCCTAATGTTAAGAATGAAACTTGAGGAGGTGTTGAAGAAACAAAATTTTGAAGCAGAAGTATTTTGTGGTGATGTTGGAACCTGCCTGTCGAACAAATGCGACGCAATTTTTATCTCTGAAGATCTCTATTCCCGCATTGCTGACCGTGCCACAGTGCCGGTCATCCCAATTCGGAATTTCATGAGTACTGCTGAAATCACCGAAAAGACCCTCAAATTTATTGAAGAACATCGTTCATAAAAGGAGCTATCGTGAAAATACTAAATTTCATTATCAATGAAATCTTTGGTCAAGGCGCAATCTTCCTGGCGCTGATTGCCATGATCGGTTTGATTCTACAAAAGAAATCCTTTAGCGAGATCCTGCGCGGCACAGCCATGACCGCCATTGGTTTCTTCGTGCTCAGCCAAGGTACCGGGATCATTGTCGGCAAGTCCATTGACGGTTTGGCAACCGCCTTCAATACCATCATGCCCACCGCTGCCGGCACCCCTGACATCGACATGTCGCCTTACGGCACCCAGATTGGTATCGTGATGGTGATCGGTTTTCTGATCAATCTCCTGGTGGCACGCTTCACCAAATGGAAGAGCGTTTTCCTCACTGGTCATATGCTCTATTGGTTCCCTTATGTCTTTATTGCTGCAGGTGTTAATGCCGGGCTGCAAGGCGCCCCATTGGTGATCCTGGCTACCATTATGACCGGCATCTACCTGGTGGTTGCACCTAACCTGATGAGACCACTGGTAAAGGAAGTGACGGGTGACGACAGCTTCACCATCGGTCATCCCACCACGACACTCTCTGTGATCTCAGGTTATCTCGGCAAATTGGTCGGCGACAAGTCAAAGTCAACTGAAGATATCAAATTCCCAAAGGGGCTTGGCTTCCTGAGGGAAGTCTCGATCACGGGTTCAATCGTGATCGCGCTGACTTACATCGTGATGTCCTTCATTCTCAGCGCAAATGGGCAGGTCCCTGGAGAGGTTTGGGGTTACGCTGGCACAAACACAGGCGCATTTACCTACATCTTCTCCAAATCGCTCTTCTTTGGCACTGGTGTCACGGTCATGCTGCTCGGTGTGCGTATGTTGATTGCTGAAATCGTGCCGGCTTTCAAGGGTATTGCCGACAAGGTCGTGCCCGGTGCCATTCCCGCGCTGGACTGCCCCGTAATCTTCAACTATGCCCCGAACGCCCTGATCATTGGCTTCATTGTGGCAATGATCACCTCCACTATTACCATTCTCCTGACAGCTGGAATGTTCCCAACCATCATCATTCCGCTGACCTTCACCTGCTTCTTTGAGATCGGTACTGCCGCCATCATCGGTAACGGTACCGGTGGTGTCCGCGGCGCAATCATCGGCGCAGCAGTCTCGGGTATCATCATGGTCTTCCTGGTGGGTCTCGGTTCTTACTTCTTCATGAATACGATCAACAACTGGATGCTGGTCTACGGCGGGCAGGACTTCTCGCTGTGGGGCATTATCACTGGGTCAATCGCCAAGTTATTGGTAGGTGGATAATCCTAATCGTTTTCGGATATTAGCCACAGACCGGGTTGAAATTATCAACCCGGTCTTTTTTTAATAAAGACAGGGTGCCTGGGAAATCAGCTTTTCACCGGGGCTTGACATGTGGTTGAACGCACAGGTTTTCTGTGCTATCATCATCATATCAACACGGGGAGCCGCAAGGCTGAGAGGGACGCACAGTCCGACCCGAATGACCTGATCCGGATAATGCCGGCGGAGGGATGTGCAGTTCGGACAAAAAGACACCCTCCCGGCGGAAGGTGTTTTTTGATGCAAACAGACAAACGCGCGGTACTCTTTGCAAATGGCCAAGCCAAACCTGGCTTCGAGGTTTCTTTGCTCTCCGATGACTTCCTGGTCGCCGTGGATGGGGGTCTGCATCACCTCAAGCGCCGCGGGCTCAAACCCCACCTGCTGATCGGTGACCTGGACTCGGTTGACGCCAAAGAATTGGCAGAAATAATTTACGCCGGCATCGAAGTGCAGCGTTTTCCGCCTGCCAAGGATCAGACTGACCTCGAACTGGCGCTTGAGTACGTCCTCAATATCGGCTATGCGCAAATCGAGATCGCCTATCCCTTCGGCGACAGGGTGGACCACACCCTCGGCAATCTCAGCCTGCTTTCCCGACCGGACCTGGCAGGGAAAACGCTCTCGCTGGATGATGGCCATGTGGAAGCACGCCTGCTCGACGGTTTCACCAGCCTTCCCACCCAACCCGGAGACCTAATATCCCTGATACCCTGGGGTGTGCCGGTTGAAGGGATTACCACCAAAGGGCTCCAATACGCCTTGAATAACGAAACTCTTATCCCCTGGCATACCCGCGGGATCAGCAATGTTGCCGTGGCTGATTCGATTGACCTCGAATTCAAATCTGGTCGCTTGCTGGTAATTAGAACGAAAACAATTGAAAAAGGATGATGTGATGTCAAAAAAAATATCCTTGTTACTCCTTACCCTTTCCCTTCTGCTGGCAGCCTGCACCGCAACTGCCACACCCACCGCAGCACCTGGCGAACCCACGACCCTGACCGTGATGACGCACGATTCGTTCTCAGTCAGCCAGGAGGTCATTGCAGCTTTCGAGACTGCCAATAACATCAAAGTGACCTTTGTCAAAGGCGGCGACACCGGCGCCACGCTCAACCGCCTGATCCTCGAATCGCTCTCGGGCGGCACTCCCAGCGCGGATGTGTTCTTTGGGCTGGACAACACTTTCCTCTCCCGTGCCCTTGAGCAAGACCTTCTCGAAGCCTACAACACGCCGCAGTTGGCACAGATCCCAGCCGCGTTCAAACTCGACCCCGAAAACCGCGCTTTGCCCGTTGACTATGGCGACGTATGCATCAATTACGACAAAGCCTGGTTCGAAAAATACGCTCTGCCCCTGCCCGCATCTCTGGCAGAACTGACCGATCCCATGTACGCCAACCTGCTGGTAGTCGAAAACCCCTCCACCTCTTCACCCGGGCTGGCTTTTATGCTCGCGACGATCGCGGAATTTGGCGAGGAAGGCTGGCTGAATTGGTGGCAGGCGATGAAAGACAATGGGGTTGTGATCACTTCAGATTGGGAAACAGCCTATTACACCAACTTCTCAGGTTCCTCCGGCAGAGGTGCCCAACCGATGGTGGTCTCGTATGCCTCCAGCCCCGCGGCGGAACTGATCTACGCTGAAACCGAGCTGAGCGAGTCGCCGACCGCTTCTCTGATCGGGGCTGGCATGTGTTGGCGTCAGATCGAATTTGCCGGCATCCTGAAGGGCACCCAAAACCGTGCTGCCGCAGAGAAGTTCATCGACTTCCTCCTCAGCCAGCCTTTCCAGGAGGATGTGCCTATGCAAATGTTCGTATTCCCTGTTCTGCCCGGGGCAGCCATTCCGGAAGCTTTCCAAAAGACAGTTGAATCCCCTTTGGAGCCTGCCAGCCTTGCGCCAGAATTGATCGCGTCCCAAAGGGATGCCTGGATCAACGCCTGGACGAACCTGATGCTGAAGTGAGCCTGGTCTTATGACCAAACGCCCTGCCCTGCTGACGCTCGCCCTCTGGCTGATACCACTGGCATTCCTCGCCTACTTCTTTTATCAGCCTCTGACCGCCATCTTCAGGGTGGTGTTTTCGGAGCGTTTCAGCCAGGGTTGGGCGCTTTTTGAGTGGTCGCAAGTCAGCAGACCACTCGGCTTCACTATCTTACAGGCGTTTCTCTCCACGGTCCTAACCCTGGTCGTGGGATTGCCAGCTGCCTGGCTTTTTGCCAGATTTGATTTTCCCGGCCGCAAAGCCTTGCGTGCCATCAGCTTATTACCCTTTATCCTCCCAACAGTGGTGGTGGCTGCAGCTTTCAACACGCTGATTGGTCCGCAGGGGTGGATCAACCAGGCTCTGATGGCTCTTTTCAACCTGAGCGCTCCACCGTTGAAGCTGCTCACCAGCCTGCCTGCCATTCTGCTCGCGCATGTTTTCTACAACACCTCCATCATCATCCGGATCGTCAGCTCCTCCTGGAGCCGCCTCAATCCGCGCCTTGAGCACGCTGCCCGACTGCTCGGGGCAACCCCCTGGCAAACCTTCACCAAGGTCACGCTGCCGCTGCTCGTACCTTCTCTGCTGAGCGCTTCTCTGCTGGTTTTCCTGTTCGATTTCACCAGTTTTGGCGTGGTGTTGATGCTCGGAGGACCGCAATTCAGCACCATCGAAGTTGAGATCTACAACCAGGCGATGAACCGTTTCAACCTGCCAGTTGCCGGCCTGCTTTCCGTGATCCAGCTTGGCATCACTTTGCTTGTCACACTGCTGCAAAACCGGGTCAACACGCCCCGCTATGGGAAAGCCGCTCTCAATCCCGAACGCAGTGCTCTCAGCCGCCCTGAGCGACGCTGGCAGAAGGTTTTTGTGCTTTTCATGGCGATCACCCTTGTATTGTTGTTTGCGGTTCCAGTCCTGAGCCTGATCAGCCGCTCGTTTGTAACGTTGGAGGCTGATCGCGGTCAGCGGGGAGAAGTGGCGGTGGGTTTTACCCTGCGTTATTACCAGGAACTTTTTTTAAATCGCAGCGGATCGATTTTTTACGTGCCGCCCATCCAGGCAATCCGCAATTCTCTGCTTTATTCAGGCGTGACGATCTTGATTGCCGGCATACTTGGCACGCTGACCGCCTACGCCATGGCACAAAAAGCGCGTTTCAACAAGTTCCTGGAGCCCTTGTTCATGCTGCCGCTCGGCGCCAGCGCGGTCACACTCGGGCTTGGCTTTCTGCTGATCTTCAACCGCCCTCCCTGGGCGAATAGTCATTTTCCACTGCTGATCCCGATCGCCCACGCGCTGATCGCCCTGCCGTTCGTGGTGCGCACGATCCTGCCAGCCATCCGCGGCATCCCCGAATCTCTGCGCGAAGCGTCCCGTTCGCTCGGCGCCAATCCTCTGCAGGTGCTGCTCCGGGTGGACTTGCCCATCCTTTTGCGAAGTCTGCTTGTCAGCCTGGTGTTTGCCTTCACCATCTCGCTCGGGGAGTTTGGCGCGTCCAGCTTCCTCAGCAACCCGCACACCCCCACCATCCCCGTGGCGATCTACCGCTACATTTCGCAGCCTGGTGCGTTAAACTACGGACAGGCATTGGCAATGTCCACGTTGTTGTTATTAGTCTGCGGACTCGGCAGTATATTAATAGAAAAGATCCGCCTTCCCGGCGAGGAGTTGTTCTGATGCTCGAAGTACAAAACCTGATCAAGCAATACGAGAACAAACCCCTTTTGAAGGGTGTCAGTTTTTCGGTGCAAAAAGGCGAATTGGTGTGCCTGCTGGGGTCTTCCGGCTCCGGCAAGAGCACCATCCTGCGTATTATCGCCGGGCTTGAAGAACCAGAGTCTGGCGTGGTCCTGTGGCAAGGGCGAGACTTGCGCGATGTGCCAACCCACAAGCGCGGCTTCGGCTTGATGTTTCAGGATTACGCCCTTTTCCCCCATAAAACAGTGACACAGAATATCGCCTTTGGCTTGGAGATGCAGGGAATGAGGGCAGATGAAATCTCCCGGCGTGTGCAAGCGGGACTGGAAAGCATCCGCATGCAGAGCTTCGCTGACCGCCCCATCACCGAACTCTCGGGTGGGGAGCAGCAGCGCGTCGCGCTGGCGCGCGCGCTCGCCCCTTCGCCTAATCTTCTGATGCTGGATGAACCGCTTGGGGCTTTGGACCACACCTTGCGGACGCAACTCATCCAGGAGCTGCGTGCCATCCTGCATCAAAGCCAGATCCCCGTGGTTTACGTCACCCATGACCGCGAAGAAGCCTTTGGCCTGGCTGACCGCCTGGTGATCCTGCACGACGGTATTATCCTGCAGCAAGGCAGCCCACAGGAGCTATTCGAGCAGCCATCCACTACTTGGGTCGCTGAGTTTCTGGGCTTGGGTAATCTCATCCAGGGAGTGGTGACCCAAACCGACCCCTTGACGATCAAAACGGAATTCACAGAGTTGAAAACAAACAGCCAGTTCACCCAATTCAACGAAGGGCAGGAAGTCCAAGTCCTGCTTCGCCCGGAGGACGCACTCATCGGTGCTCCAATGGCATCTGAGGAAAATCACTTTGCTTGCCTCGTCCGCGATTCACTCTTTATGGGTGAGTATTTCCAGCTCGAGCTGCTCTGCTCCCACACCACGCTCCTCGCCAGGAGTCCGCTCCCGATAGAGACTGGTTCAGAGCTTACTGTGAGTTGGCATGCAGAAAAGATCCGGGTTTTTACAAAAGAATGAACACACGAACCATTACCGTCTTCAAACAGAACTCCCACGGCGAGCCAGTCTTCAACTGGAACGGGGAGCTTGTTTCCGAAACGCCCACCTGCCGCATGGTGAGCGCTCGCTTCAGTAGGGCTGATGCCGTGCCCGTGGACAAGGTTACCTTTCTCAAAGGTGACTTGATGCTGGAGCGCTATTACACGGACCGCTGGTACAACCTGTTTGAGGTCCACGATGGCTTATCTGACCAGGTGAAATGCTGGTACATTAACCTCAGCCACCCTGCCCAATTTGGCTCAGACAGCATCACCTGGCAGGATCTTGCGCTGGACCTGGTGGTGTATCCTGATGGGGAGTATCGCCTGCTCGACGAAGAGGAATTCGACGCGCTGCAACTGGACCCTGAGCTCAGAACGCGCTGCTTGAGAACAGTTGAAGAGATCCTCGCCAATCCTGACTTAATTAAACCAGGCCTGGTTTTTCAACCAGGCCGGTAAGCAGTTCTCACCTATTTACAGAAAACTCAGGAAGGGAGTTACCATGGTCCAGTCGATCCGATATTGACCGCTGGCAACCAGGAAAAACACCACAACTGCGCCAATCATGATGCAGCAGCACAAGACCAACAAAATTACCAGGAGAACGATCCACCAGGTGTTGCTTTTCTTTTTTGGCAGCTCAGAGTCCATCGGCTTTGGAGTTGAAGTTTGTGTTTCAGTATAAGTTTGATAGTTTTGATCTTCCATAAATAACCTCTTTAGCGTACAGAATTGATCAGCTCACTGAGCGGACCACAAATGGCGATTCCGCTAAAAACACCCAGAATTATCAGCCCGGCAAGGCAGAACGTGAGCACTCCCAAGCCAATCCCCACCCAGCCAAGGATCAATCCGGCGTTTGCCAGACGCTCACCGCCAACCTGACCGTGGCTTTTCTCAATCTCTGATTTCGCGATGTATCCTGTGATCAATGCCACCACAGCGCCCCAAAAGGGAAACCCAACGAAGTTGGATATGCCGCCGATCAGACTGACGATCGACCATGCAGAAGTGATTTGCTCTTGATTTGAATGTGTTTGCTCTGTCATTTTTTGGACTCCTTTATCCTGAACTCTCACCAGTCTTTGGCTTACGATGACGATTGACAAATGAAGCAATCAACCATATGGTTAAAAACACGATGATAACCATCAGAATTGGGACCAGTATGGATAATACCGAGACGATCGCGGCGAAAACATCCTCGAGGGTACTCACCACCGGCGTTCCCACCCCTGCCGTGGCAACATCCACGACCGGTCTGGCAACCACCGATTTTGCGGCATGCACCGAGCCTGCCACCAACAAGCCGCAGATCAACGAGAGGACCGGATGGATCTCGGTGATGGATTTCGCGCTCGCGGCGAACAGGATCGCGCCCGCTGTTGGGCGGATAAAAGTTTGGATGGCATCATTGATATGATCAACCACGGGCACCTTGTCGGCAACGGCTTCGATCACCACCAGCACCCCCAACACCCCGATCGTCCACCAGCTCTCCAAAGCATCCCAGGGTTTCGCCAGTTCGATCAGATCGGTAAACTTTGCCAGCAGTGAAACCACCAGCAATGGAATGTAGGCGTTCAGACCTGCCGAAACCGACAAGCCAAAAGCGCCAAGTATTCCGCTAATAACTTCTGTCATTATTTCCTTCCTTATCGCTGAGACCTAACTCAACTACTCAATTATAGCGACCCTTTGCTTACAAGACAGTAGAAAATCAGAGGTTCAACGGTTCCCACGTTCCAGTCCGGGCATATCGCAGCCAGGAAGTCAGCAAGACCTGCAGTAACGCAATCGTCATGCCCATCAAGATGGGAAGCAACAGCTCCCGCCAGTGCAGTTGCGCGTTTTCCCTGCGCAGGATCATCAACGCCACCACGGTATAGACGCTGCTCAAAACCAGGAGTACCCCCAAACCTGAGATAACCATCACCGGATAGATCACTAATGGATGGTTGGTTTGGATCAGCACAATCAACACACCTGAAAATCCGAGAAGCAATGGGAAAGCGCACCATCTTTGATATGGCGATAAGTCAATCCAGTTGCTCCAGGCTGTTCGATTGAACAACACGTAGAGCAAGGTGCCAATCCCCAAGCCCACCCCCATGCCAGTGATCAATCTGAGGAGATTGGTTGGCTGGTAAAGCCCGGTAAAGCCCGGGATGAAGTGCAGGAAGGAGTTGACACCATCCACCCCGAACCATCCAAACAGCGCCACCAGCACCATTATCACCCAGACCGGGGGAAACTTGGCTTTACGCCCCTGAAACGCCTGGTAGCCCAGCGAAAGCAACGCCCCCAGGTACATCCCGGTACAACGAGCGCAGAGCGGTGAGCATATTCCGTGGATGCAGAAGGAGCGTTCCTCCAGTTGATGACAGACGGCATAACCAAGCGCATGTAGTTTTCCCCAGAAACCAGCAGGAGTGAACCACAACCAGGCTGACAGGACTGCCAAAAAAGCCACGGCAGCCAGGATGATCCAGGGTCGGTCACTCCTCTTTACTGATTCGGTAGGGGTTGGCAGTGTCAAGCAGTCTCTCCTGTGAGGTAGGCGTGGGCGTCTTTTAGCTGCTGGATGATTTGAATGCTCTGCGGACAGAGATCTTCGCACTGACCGCACTCAACACACATATCGGCTTTTTGGTCGTCTGCAAAATCGTTTTGGTAAGCGTTTTGCCCGCGTCTCTGGCGGGCATACATAACCGACTCGTTGTAGAGCTTAAAGATGCGGGGGATTTGGACACCATTGGGGCACGGCATGCAGTATTCACAACTCGTGCAGGGCACTGGAGCAAGCCCCGACCAGGCTTGCTGAACACGGCTGATGGTCGCATGGTCCTGCTCGCTCAGGCTGCCAACGCCGGAACGCGAAGCACTTCGCAGATTCTGTTCGACCTGCTCCATGGTGGACATGCCTGATAGCAGCAGTGAGACTTCCTTTTGATCCCAGAGCCACTGTAGAGCCCATTCCGCCATGGTCCAGTCGCGCTGGGTGTGGCTGAAGGCTTCGGCGACCTTATCGGGCGGGTTTTGCACCGCCAGTTTGCCGCCGCGTAAAGGTTCCATCACGACCACGCCAAGCCCCTTTTCCGCCGCTTCGAGCACACCCCGCCTGCCTGCCTGCTCGTTGATATCCATGTAGTTGTATTGCAGCTGGCAGAAACTCCAATGGTCATAACCGTTCAGGATCCGGTCAAAAACCTCGTAGCGGTCATGGAAGGAGAACCCCAGGTGGCGGATCTGACCCTCAGCCAGCTTGCGATCAGCCCAATCGACCACCCTGACCTTGAGGTAGTTATCCCAATAACTTGCATTTAGCGCGTGAAGCAGGTAGAAATCGATATGATCCGTCTGAAGCCGCTCCAGCTGCGTGAGGAACAAACGCTCCAGGTCTTCGGGGGTTTTAACCAGCCAGGAAGGCATTTTTGTTGCCAGTAAGACTTTCTCGCGATAGCCATCCTGAAGCACACGCCCCACAAGTGGTTCACTCTGCTCTGAGTGATAGGTCCAGGCGGTATCCACGTAATTCAACCCCTGATCAATCGCCGTCCTAAGCATTGCTGTTGCAAGCGGTTCATCAATCTTTGCGCTGTCACCATCCAAGACTGGCAGGCGCATGCAACCAAAGCCCAGGGCGGACACTTCCACACCTGTATTGCCAAATTTTCTGTATTCCATCAGCACTCCTTTTCGAATTCTGTTCTATTTTAACTGCTTATTGGTTTCGGACAGGGTTCGGGAGAGATTAAACAAAGTATTGTGTTGTTTTTTAGTTTTTTTAGCGTAAAATCAACCTATGACAGAGAACGCTAATCAAATCCAATCTCCCGCGCCAATCGAACCGGAACCTATCCACAAAAGTTCGCCCGATTCTCCTCGTTGGGGGTGGGCGACCAAACTGGTTGTGGGTTTGCTACTTGTCGCGGGGCTGCTAGCCTTACTCGTTCGCTTTAACCAGTACTTTAAGTTGGTTATCACTGCGTTCATCATCTCGTTTCTGCTCTATCCGCTCTGCATCCTGATAACCAAACGCTTGAAAATATCGTGGCGGATCGCGTCTGTGATCGTCTACCTGCTCATTGCAGGATTGGTTGTTTGGCTGCTTACCAGCGCTGGCAGCACAATTGTGACACAGGTGCAAAACTTGTTTGATAACCTGACCAATAACGTTGGCGGGCTAACCACCTTTCTTGAAACGTGGTCCAATCGAATTATCACTGTTGGTCCATTCAAGTTTACTTTACCTTACCTGGACACGGACATCATATCCCAGACGCTCACCAATTATCTGCAGCCAGCCGCGGCACAAGCCGGCAAGTTGGTGGGTCTCGTGGGAGGGTTCCTTTTCAACCTGGTGATCACCTACATGGTTTCGTTCTTTATTACATCCGAATCCAATGGCGTGCGAAAACAGTTATTTAACATCAGCATCAAAGGCTTCGAAAAAGATTTCCGCCGGCTCGGTTTGGAAATCAACAAGATCTTCAATGCCTTTATCCGCGGCGAGTTTACCGTTGTGGCATTGGCTATTATTGTCTACACCATCTTCCTCGGCATCTTTGGACTGCCTTACTTCCTCGTGTTGGCGATCATCGCCGGCTTGGGGCGTTTTATCCCTTATATTGGCGCCTGGATCGGTTGGATCGGCTTCATTATCGGCGCCATCATGCAGGACCCGACGCCCTTTGGCCTGACAAAGCTGATGTACGTCGTGCTGGTAATGGCGATTGCGATGGTGATTGACATGGTGCTCGACCACGTGGTGACGCCAAAATTAATGGGTGAGACCTTGGAAGTGCATCCTGCCGCCATTATGATATCCGCGCTGATTGGCGGCCAGGTGTTTGGGCTGCTGGGTATCATTCTTGCCGCGCCAACCTTCGCAACCCTGAAATTGCTTTTGGGATATGCCACCAAAAAGATTTTCGACCAGGATCCGTGGGAAGGCATGGCATATTACCGCAAGCCAAAAGAGCCCAAGCTGCTGGTTGCCTTGCGAAAATTGGATAAGCGCGTCCAAACCTGGCTCAAGAAACCCCTGGGCAAGGTCTCGGAGTGGTTCAAAAAAGTTATCGCTCCAGCTAAAACCCAAATAGCGCAGATGATCGGCAAGTTCAGAACACAGGCTGACCAGAAGATAAAAACGAAGAAACAACCATCGAAGAAATCGAATGATTAATTAGCAATACGATTTCATTTATGAGATAATGAACCAATAAACCAAGGAGATACTATGGAACACGAAGAACCTGTAACCACTACCATTGCCGAAACAGAGAATTACCTCGCCTGGCGAGCTGACGAACCAGACGGCGAATCAACTTATCATCTGGAACTCAACAACGTAACCCTGCACTTTTTCAAAGAAGAATGGCAGGAATTCCTGAAACTGGCTGAGATTGTCGTCGACGAAGAGCTCTAAGCCTCGCAATCAAATCACAAAAAGCCTGCACAAAATTTCGTGCAGGCTTTTTATATTTCTGCGTGCATCCAGAGCAAGGTGCGCGCCAGAGTGAAGCCGCTGCCCTCAAAACCACTGCTTGCTCTGCCCGCTGGATATTCCAGGACGAGCGGTCTGCCGCCCCAATTCTCCTGGATAAAACGATTAAGCAAGATCTTTATGCGCTCACTTTCATCAGGGGAATGCGGGGCAGCGATGAAGAGATTGTCAGATCGAAATGCTGTCCGCTGGTAACTCAAAACAGCCGCCAGCTTGCCGTCCACACTTAAGCTGTATTGTTTCAAGTCAATCAAGTTTCCCCATTTCAGTGGATTCAACCATGCCCAAGGCGAGAGATTAGCAAAATCCAGGGCGGAATACCACCGCGTGACCGGAGGATAATTCTCCGTGAGCCAATCGCGCTGCTGCTGCCAGTCGCCAAATTCCCTGTCGTGCACTTCATACAGGTTGGGATAATGATAGTGCTGGGACTGGTTCAGTTTGAGCAAGGCGTTTTTCTTCCAGATATCCAGGCAATGCCCCTGGCGGAAACCAAACTGTTGATACATGCGGATGGCAGAGTCGTTGTCGTGTTTGACCTGAAGCCACACTTCCCGAACGCCAACCTGGTGGCTGAACCGCAACGCGCGACCGATCAAGGCTTTCCCTATTCCCTGACCCCGATAATCCGGAGCCACCGCCACATTGGCAACCAGGTTAAGGCGCCGACCTTTGTGGGTATAGGGCAAAACAGAAATATTCCCAACCAATCGACCGTCAACCTCCCAGACGAAGCCCATCGCTGATCCAATCATCGGCATCCAGCTGGCTTGTTTTAACCTGCGGGCGTTTTCACGCATCTGCACCAGAACCATTTGCCCGTCCGGATCGTTCTTCAGCGCGAAGGCTTCTTCGATCAGGTCGGCAATGACCTCGCCGTCACGTGCCAGGTTAAAATCGCGAATTGTTCCTCGAGGAGTTTGTGCCGTCACCATGTTATGGATTCTATCCATTTTGGATTAAAAAAACAGCCCCCCATAAAGGAGGGCTGTAATGAGACAAGAGTTAGAATTCCTGTGAATCGGGCGAATTTGGGCGGCGCTGTCGATAAACAATCCGACCGCGATCCAAATCATAAGGCGACATTTCCACCCGCACTGAGTCTCCTAAGAGAATGCGGATGTAATAACGACGCATACGACCGGAAAGATATGCCAGCACTTCATGACCATTATCCAGCTTCACCCGGAATTGCGTGCCGGGCAGGGCTTCGATAATTGTGCCATCAACGGTAATCTTCTCATCTTCTTTAGCCATAAAACCTCACTTCCTGGCTATTATGCTTCGTACGACTTCCGGTAGGAACGACGAACAGCCTTTTTCTTGTCCATTCTGCGCTGCTCACTCTTGGAGACGAACCAGCGTTTGCGACGCACGGTGCTGAGCACACCACTCTTCACGACCTTCTTGCGAAAGCGCTTGAGTAATGAATCCTGCGATTCATTGGATCTCAAAGTTACACTTGCCATTGCTATTCACCTCCTTCCGGGTTTAAAGTAATGCTTCCGTCCTATAGACGTGCAAACAATTATTATACACGATTTTTATAGATTTACAAATTTCGCCAATTCAGTGTTACAACCTCTTGATCGATGACGCTTCCACCCTGCCGATCAACGACGGAAACCGCGACGATCTCAATCCGCCTTCCTACAAACGCCGCGTTAGTCCCCAAACCGATGGCATCCTGGATGCTTACACCGGCTTAGATGCCCGCGGAAACTGGCAGGTTTTCGTGTGCGATTCGAAGGCGGGCAACAGCAGCGCGGTGCACGATCTGGAACTGTTCTTTACAACCAGCAACAATCGCCCAGCAAAAATGTTCCTTCCGCTGGTGATCAGCGCTGAGTAGCAGAAATAACTTCAGCGATGGTAGTTTGCACAGTCATTCCTAATATATATTTCCCGATTGAACAGATAATGGCGTGACCAGGGTAAAGTACTGCTCTACCATGCCGGAATAGGTTGTGAAAAGTTCAAACCATGCGCCGGCAGATATATTTCTCTTTTCGCACGGTATCCAGATAGACCCTTGGAGCCTTTGCGTATGGGTGTAAAATTCTACACATTCACCAGTAAGAGGGTTCATGGCAAACCACACCACATCCAAGTACAATTCCAGAATTTCTGTGGACAAGCGTCTATTCATACTCATTCTGCTTTCCTGCCTTCTAACCTCCTGCGGCACGGTCCTCCAGACCCCAATCCAAAAAGCGACTCAGGAATTTACTTCGGTCCCACCAACGGAAACAGCAACCCTAACGCCAACCCTGGAACCAAACCCAGCTGTGATCAATTTTCCTTCCGATCTGATTTTCATGGATGGCAGAAATGTCAAGGAAATGGTGGCGAACATCAATACAGATCTGAACACTAGTCTGGAGGTCGCTCTGGATTCTGATGGAAATATCGTAGCATACAATTTGGAAACAGAAGATGCAGACTTATGGGTGGTTAACCCTCTAAAAGAAATAGGGTTTAGGTGGAATTTTGGAACCAATGAAAATGGACAAGTTGTCTTACATAATGCTCTTGAAGAAAATAATTACATACCCTTTCCAATTCAGGGAATAAAATATATCAAGCCCGATGAAGTACCGATTACCTTTTGGGATGAAAGTAATCCAGTGAAGGATGATGAAAAGTATCCCTGGCCAAGTGAAGGTACTCTGGCTGTTTTTGATGGAGAGGGTGATGTGCTGATGTATTACTCAAAACACGAAAACGCCTGGTGGTATGCTGGCTACCAAATTGAACTGCCCGGTAATATGGTTTTTCGACAGAGTAGCATGTCTTTGGCACTTACAGGTGTCAGGTATAAAGAGGTTGATGAGGATATTTGGCCAGGGGAAGATTTGAATGTGGTATGGCAGGAGATAAGAAATCATGTTGATTGGTTGGCTTATACCCACAGAACAGGTGATTTTATTTCTTTTGAAAATTTTTCAAGTAGAGTAAGTAATGGTGAAGTTTTTGAATATCAATCTTGGATATTTGATTTGGCTACTAAAGAATACAAATTGACGACTCTCAATAACAAAACAAAAATGTATTTTGTGACATCGATTAAGAAAAATGATTTTGGTAACAGCTATGATAGTTTATATAATGCACAATTTCATGGAGTCGGTCTGGACTATTCTTCTGGTGTCCAACTTAACCCTGATAACTCAATCTCGATAATAAATTGGCGTTTTGATGATGCTATATCTAGACTAAGACTTAAAAATAGACTTTTATTAGCTCAGGGTATCGATCCTTTTAGATCATATACGATTGATTTTTTAGCAGCAATTGATAAACACCAAAAGAGAGGATTTTCAGCAGGCCCGACCGATGGCGATATATTTTTTAGTATTAGTCCAATCGAAGTAATTAATAGGCAAAATGATAGACTTTCTGTTTTACATTTGTCTGATCCACCACTAGAGAGTGTGGAGTTTGAATTGAGCCAATTCACTCCAATAATTTATCCATATATCATTAATCCGCATCCCTACCAGAAACCATAGATAGCGTTGATACATCATTAAGTCTTAGTTGTTCTTATAAGTTATGAAGGATTTTCTGGTTTCGTCGTACTTTGTAATTCTCGGATTAGAGCCCTGAACCTGGGGGTCATGGTAGCGCATCCAACCCGGGGAGAGGTGAGGGTTACGCTGAAAGGTCCGATGGATGCCAATCCCGTGACGTTGATCGCGCCTTCCTCGGATGCTAACAGTAATTACAACCTCTTAATTGACGACGCTTCCACCCTGCCGATCAACGACGGAAACCGCGACGATCTCAATCCACCTTCCTACAAACGCCGCGTTAGTCCCCAAACCAATGGCATCCTGGATGCTTACACCGGTTTGAACGCTCTTGGAACCTGGCAGGTTTTCGTGTGCGATTCGAAGGCGGGCAACAGCGGCGCGGTGCACGATCTGGAACTGTTCTTTACAGCCAGCAACAATCGCCCAGCAAAAATGTTCCTTCCGCTGGTGATCAGCGCCGAATAACAGAAAAACAAAATAACAGAAAACAAAATTGGAAGAATTATCTTTGCGCCAACATTCCAGAGCCCACCAATAACTCCTGAAGTTGCAGGGTGATTTCTTTACGGCGTTCAGACTGAATGGCTAATTCAAGTTCCTCAAGTAATTTGGAGGTGTTTTCTTTCGCTTCTTCGAGCAGACGGTAGCGATAGAGGTTTTCTGCTGCGATTGCATCCAGAATCAGCTGGTAGAAACGAATTGCCAACAGGTGGCTTTCGATCTTTTCCAGCATTCTCTCCGGATCGCCCTCAATGATCGGGGCTGGCCAGGGAAGAGGTTCTTGTGCGCTTTCCTGGCTGTCTTTACTGCTCGCTGGCAAAAGCGTGGTGAGCACCGGGCTGTAATTGTTGCTTGTTGTCCGCTTGCGGAAAGACAGTATCTCAACCTTGGCGAGATTTCCTCCCTCGTGGGCAGTTGTCCACTCGCGCATCAATCGGGCAGCCAGGTCATAAGCCGGCATGGAACCCTGCCCCAGCGAATCATATCCGTCAAACCTGACGTCTTCCTGGAGCAATGCGCGCTGCACTCTGGCGCCAAAAGCCAGCACTTTTATTGGCAGACTTCCTTTCGTTTGCAGATGTTCCGCCGCCAGGCGAGCTAATTGTTTGTTGTACTGACCGCAAATACCCCGTGAACTGCCAATGACAGCCAGAACTTCGTGTTGTTCCAGCGTTCGGTAATCTAAACGCTCTTCCACCACATGCTTTTGGAGTTTTCCCCCTGCGAAGGAGCGCACCTGCGCCTCCACCAGCAAAAACCGTTCGGCATACGCGGAGAGAGACTCCTGGCGGTTGAGCGCCATTTGCATGGTGCTCAGCGACAGCACGCGCAACGAACCGAGCAATGGCTCGATCGCTTCCAGGTTCGCGAGCCTGGTTTCCGCGCGTTGCTTTCCCTCAGACATTTACGCCTTAGCCCACCTGGAATTTATCAAGCGTCCAGATAAAGACCACCGCCGCGCTTTTGCCAAGCGGCGCGCCTTCATTTGCCATATGCGGCTCCGTATCTGCCTGCAGCCCGAATCCCTGATGGATGGCCGCGATCTCGTCGCAGGAGTCCATAATCACATTCAGAGCGGTTTGAACATCACTGCTCCGTACGGCAATAAAGAGCGTCAACTGGCTTTGGCGCAACATCCTGCCGCGCGTCTCGGAATACGTCGCGGTAAAACCCGCGTTAATCAGCGCCGAGAGCACGTCATCACCATATTTTTTTGGTACGATCGCCATGATCATTTTCATTTGTTTATCTTCGCTTTCTTGTCCCAAAACTCCAGGAAGTCACCCAAAACCTGGTTCAGGTCTGCCTTGGTTTCCTCGCTCAGACTGCGGTCATACCGGATGGCATCGATCGCCTGGGGGGCATGGTTGTGCAGGTACCCGATCATATCGTGCGTAAACGCAGCCACCTTTTCGGGCTTAACCTCATCCATAAAGCCTTGCGTGAGGGCATAGAATTGAACGACCTGGTCCTCAAACCGCACCGGCTGATTGGGACCTTGCTGCAGCAGCGCATTCAGCCTTTGTCCGCGTTCAATTTGCTTGCGCGTGGCTTCGTTTACCTCGGTGCCAAACCGGGCAAAACGCGCCACTTCTTCGTATTGCGACAGCTCAAGTTTCAGAGCCTTTACCACCGATTTCATTGCCGGTTCCTGCGCCGCAGAGCCTACACGCGAAACGGACCTGCCGATGTCGATGGCAGGTTTGTTGCCCTTATTAAATTCATCCGCGTCCAAAACGATCTGCCCATCGGTGATGGAGATTAGGTTGGTCACGATATAGCTCGAGATATTTCCGCGCTGCGTCGTTGCAATAGGCAGCGCAGTGATGCTGCCGCCGCCATGGGCTTCGTTCAGGCGGCAGGCGCGCTCCAACAGGCGCGAATGGAGGTAAAAAATGTCTCCGGGGTAAGCTTCGCGTCCCGGTGGGCGGCGCAGCAGCAAACTCATTTCGCGGTATGTATCGGCGTGCTTTGAGAGATCATCATAAACGATCAACACGTCCAGGCCGCTATCCAGCAGGAACTCAGCCATGGTCACACCCGCGTAAGGTGCCAGGTAGCGCAGTGCGGGTGGATCATCCGGGCTCGAGACCATCACGGTTGTTTGGTTAAGGACGCCGCCGGCTTTGAGGGTTTCAACCGAACTCAAAACCGAGGTCTTTTTCTGCCCGATCGAGACGTATACACAGCGGACATCGGTGCCCTTTTGGCTGAGGATCGCATCCAATGCCAGGGTGGTTTTGCCAACCTGGCGGTCGCCGATGATTAATTCGCGCTGCCCACGCCCAAGCGGCAAGAGCGTATCGATGATCTTGGTGCCTGTGAATAGCGGGGTATCCACTGGCGCGCGGTCCAATACGCCGGGCGCAATGCGTTCAACCGACCGATATTCGGAAGGTATGATCGGGCGGTTCTCATCCAGTGGTCTGCCGAGGGGATCCACCACCCTTCCCAGGAACGACATGCCCACCGGGATGCAGAGCCGTTTACCTGTCGCCATCGCCACGTCTCCACCGCGAATGCCCGTGTCGTCACCCAGCAGGATCACATCTACGTGCTTGCGGTCGAGGTTTAGCACCATTCCTTCCACCCCATTGGGGAAGGTTACCAATTCTTCCAGGTGGACCATGGGCAAGCCGCTGAGCGTGGCAATGCCATTCCCCACGTGCTGCACCGTGCCAACGCTGCGGATAAAGACCTGGTGCTCTTGCTGTTGGCTTGCGGACTGGAGCTCCCTGATGACATAATCGGTTTTCAGCGTTCTTGGCTGCTCAGGCAGTTTCTTTGCCACGCGGGATTTGACATCCTCGAGGAATTTTTCACGCGTGACGGATAAGGGATCGTTCACGCGCAACCGCTCGGTCAGATCCGACAGTCGCTTCCGGGTTGCAAGGTCTAAATCATTCATCTTCAGGCTTCGCCAGCGTGTCCAACTTCTGACCAATTTCGTCCCGCAAGGAGTCCAAATGCGCGTAAAGGGTGTTATCCAGCACGATGTCTCCAACCCTCGCCCGAATGCCGCTCACCAGTTCCGGTCTGACCGTTACCTCCAGCTCCACTTCCTTGTCTGCCAGGGCGTTAAAGGTGTTGATCAGCTTCATTTGCTGTTCTGTCGTGAGCTCACGCGGCACCTCAATTTCCACGGTTGGAATTCTGGCTTCAAGGGATTCACGGATATTCTGAACCAAGCTCATGTCAGTCCGGCCTAAATTCCAGATGTTGCGGGTCATTTCCTCGATCAGCTGATCGTGGACCTGGGCTGGGGTCACTTCGCGCAGGGTTTGATTGCTGATCTTGATGACCGTTTCCACCAGGTCATTCTGCAGGCGCTTGATGTCAACTTCCTGCTTTTTGCGAGCTTCGCCAACCGCCTCTAACATGATGGATTCGGCTTCCACGCGCGTTGCTTCCAGCAAGTCCTTCTGCTGGATCTGGCTGTTGATATATGCCTGGTCTGTGATTTTTTCAATTTCTTCATCCAGGTTGATCAAGCGCTGATCGAGCTCCTCCAGGCGCTGCTGGGCATCCAATTGGTCGCGCTGCAGTGCGGCTCTCAGAGCCGCTTTCTCAATCGCCCGTTCCTCTGCACGGTTGGTCATAGGCTTAAAGACCAGGAAGTACAGGATCACCGTCAAGACCAGGAAATTGAGAATCTCCCAGATGATGGTGCCAAGGTCAAGGTCGAGCATGGTTTAGCCCCCAAAAAAGAGTGTGACCAGTGGGTTAGCAAACAGCAGCACCAGCACGATCAACAACACGTAAATAGAAGCGGTTTCCAGCAGCGCCAGCGAGATCAACATCGCCGTTCGCAACTGGGGTGCGGCATCTGGCTGGCGTGCCATGCCTTCAATCGCCTTCTCTGCCGCCTTGCCCTCCACCCAGGTGGGGACCATGGTTCCAATCACGATTGCCAAACCAGCAACGATAGTGGTGACAACGATGATTAAAACCTCAGGTGTCATATTCTCCATTAGTTATTTCCTTTCTCATTCAATTTGCTCAACTTACGTAATCTTCTCTTCTCAGCATTTTCTGCCTTGATTCCTTGATCTTCTTCATTAATTTCCACTGCCGACGAGATGAACAAGGCTGCCAAAGTCGTCAGCACAAATGCCTGCAGCACACCCGAAACCATCGTGATCGCCGTCAGCGCGATCGGCAGGAAATACGGCACAATCGAAAAAACAATCGCGACAATCAAATCACCGCTCAGGATATTACCAAACAAACGCATCGAAAGCGATAGCGTGCGGCTGAACTGTCCAATCAATTCCACCGGCAGCATGAAGATCGGACTGGCGAATTCCTTGAGGTACTTCCACACGCCCTTTTTGACCATACCGTAAATATGCACCGACAGAACCACGATCAATGCCAGCCCGATGGTGGTGTTGATATCCGCCGTGGGGGACTTCATGCCCGGGATGATCGAAATCAAGTTGGCAAAAAGCGTAAAGATCATCAAACTGCCAAGCAGTGGAATGTAAGGATGCAAATCATCCACATCCATCGCGTCATCCAAAATACTGATAACCGCCTCGAGAATATATTCCAGCAGGTTAGGCTTAAGTACTTTTAGGAGCAACACCGCGACAATAATGATGCCCATGGTGATCCAAGTATAGAGCACCGTGTCCCGGATGGGCAGGATCCCAAAGAGAGTGAAGACGATGTTGTGTTCAATTACATCCAATTTACTTCTCCTTCTGATCTGTCGGTTTGTTCAGTCGGTTGTTATACAGAATGACCTGCACCCAGGTGGCAATCGTGATCACGATCACCATACCAATTGCTCCAACCGGTTCGGTCTTCAGCGCAAGGTAGAGAAGCAGCCCAAGCAAGATAAACACCACAAAACGCCGTATGATCAACTTCGCCATCGGGGATTTCTGCCCATCCAACATAGGATGGATCTCCTCTACTTCTTTTCGCAGCCATTGGAAGGAAAGCACAGACCAACCTGTGGCTACCAGGATCCAAAAGATGATCCAAAAGATTTTCATGCCTTCATTTTCCATAACGCTGCCTGCGCCTTAGTTCCTGCTCTCTTATCAATTCTTTCATTTTTTCGAGTTCAGCGGCTCGTTTTTCGTTAACTTCCTTGTTCATCAGGTAAAGCTCATATCTCACATACCGTATAATAGCTGCGATCGCTGAAAGTACGCCCACACCCAGCAATATCAGCGTCCAGCGCGGACTGGTTCCGAACTCGCGATCGAGAAAGAATCCGAGTAAGGGTCCGCCAACGATCGGGATAGCAATTTCCCAGCCGATCGTCGTCGCGCGCAGGTCGCGCGCAGAGAACATCTTCCTGCGCCTGGTGACTTTCCCATCCTCGGGCTTCCCGGGCATGTCATCAGGGTTTGTGTTGGCGACCTGTTTCTCGACCACCGCCAACCTCAGTGAGTTGTTAAGATGCTGACCAGGTTGTCACTTAGGGTCAATATCCCGGCTTTCACCGGAACGGTTTGATCCTGGTCGTCTTTTCGGTACTTCAGTTCTCCATCGCCTGTAGCGGCGATCATCGGCGCATGCCCGGGGCGGATCCCAAGCCAGGAGCCATCTTCCAACCAGACTTGCAGTCTTTCGACCTGTTCCAATTCCAGACCGCCTTTGCCCAGGCTGAGCACCTGGATTTTTAGCAGTTTGTCTGGGTCATGTTGCTGGCTCATCGCTGCCCTCCGGGTTGAGTGTTTCCTCAACAGGTTCCATCTCTTCCGCCTGCTGCAAAACATCAGCTATCGTGCCGGTCATATAGAAAGCCTGCTCTGGCAGGTCGTCGTATTTGCCTTCCAAGATTTCTTTAAAACCGCGCACGGTCTCCTCGATCGGCACGAAAACTCCGGACTTACCCGAAAATGCTTCCGCCACGATAAAAGGCTGCGTCAGAAAACGCTGCACCCTGCGAGCCCGGATCACGATTTGCTGGTCTTCCAGCGAAAGCTCCTCCATGCCAAGAATGGCAATCAGGTCCTGGAGTTCTTCGTAGCGCGCCAGCGTTGCCCTAACCTGCATGGCGACTTCGTAGTGCTCGCGCCCCACGTTCTCGGGCGTCAGCAGATTCGAGGTTGATTGCAGCGGGTCAATCGCCGGGTAGAGCCCAAGCGAAACCAAGCGGCGCGAGAGCACCGTGGTGGCGTCCAGGTGCGAGAAGGTTGCTGCTACTGCTGGGTCGGTCACGTCATCAGCGGGAATGTAAACCGCCTGCACCGAAGTGATGCTGCCGCAACTGGTGGAGGTGATGCGTTCCTGGAGCGAGCCCATCTCGGAGTCGAGCGTGCTCTGGTAGCCCATCTCGCTGGGCAAACGCCCCAAGAGCGCTGAAACCTCCGAGCCAGCCTGGATGAACCGGTAAATGTTGTCGATAAAGATCAAAACCGGACGGCTTTCTTCATCGCGGAAGTACTCTGCCATGGTCAGGGCGGTAAAGGGGATGCGCATGCGCGCCCCAGGCGGCTCGTTCATCTGACCAAAGGCGAGGATGGCAGAGTCGATCAAGCCTGAAGCGTTCATCTCCAGCCACATGTCGTTGCCCTCACGGCTGCGTTCGCCCACACCGGCAAAAAGCACGATGCCCGAACTCTTGGTGATGGTGTTGTTCATCAACTCCAGCATCAACACCGTCTTGCCCACGCCTGCCCCGCCAAACAACCCAACTTTACCCCCTTTGGGATACGGAGTGAGGAGATCGATGGCTTTGATGCCGGTGACGATCTTTTCCCTTGAGAGCACTTGGTCGCGGATCGCCGGGGGCTTGCGGTGTATCGAAGCAAAAGCTTTGGGCTCGAAAGTGTCTTTATCGTCGATGGGCTCTCCCAGGACGTTGAAAAGCCGCCCGAGAGTCTCCCTGCCAACGGGAACCCGGATTGGCTCACCCAAGTCGACCACAGGCATGCCGCGCCGGAGACCAGCTGTGCTGCCCATGGCGATGGCGCGCACCACATTCGTACCGACATGCTCTTGGATCTCGAGGATCAGGTCACCGCCTTGCTTGCGCTTGACCAATAAGGCATTGTAAATGGAAGGAAGATCTCCCGATTCAAACGCAACATCAACAACCACTCCGACCAAACGGATGATCACCCCTGGATTTTTGTGTTCAGTGTTGTTAGATTGCACAGTCATTCCCAATTTGTTATTAGCACTTGAAAGGTCAGAGCCCTGACCAGGTTAATGCACTTTTTTATTATGCCAGAAAAGGTTGTGTTAGTCAAAGGTCTTGCATCAGCTATTATGCGTTTCAAAAGTTGGTAGGCAAGGGAATAAGAGGAAGTTCCAATACAATTAGTTTTTGCTGAAAAAACAAAAGAAAGGAACTTCCAATGACCATAACAGTCAAGCTTAGTATACGCGTAGAACGGGAAACTGGGGAGGGGAAAACTTGTTCTCGTGGGGTCCTCGCAGAATATCTGAGACTCTATTTCCCACTGGTGTTCTCACCGTGCGAGGGTCCTGACCGCAGATCTCCATCGTTCTCGCCGGTCTCCTGACCGAGCGAGGGGCTTGACCGCAGGTCTCCGTCGTTTTCGTCGGTGTCCGCGCAGAGCGAGGGCCTCGACCGCAGGTCTCCGAAGCTTTTAGTGACAGATAAATGCTAGTTGTGGTCTTTATTTCCTGGAAATTGTTTTGAGACCTAATTGTCAACTGCCTTTCATGGTCAGGAGACCATGAAAGAACGGGGTTCTCGCCAGTGTCCTCACCGTGCGAGGGTCTTGACCACAGGTCTCCGTCATTCTGGTGGGATCTTCGCAGATTTTCTGAGAGCTGAAGGTCACTTGCCAGTGATTCCCTGGCTTTAGTTTTGAGACCTAACGGTCACTTGCCTTTCATGGTCAGGAAACCATGAAAGAACTGGAAAGGTCATTTTTCTCCGCATCATTGAGCAGCATTTCCAACCCGCGACCGCTGAATGCGGCAGGTTCTTCAGTAATCGCGTTTCTCGGATAGAATTGCATCCATGGCAAAACTCGGACAAAAAACCAAAGACCTTATCATTATCATAGGCTGCGTTTTGATCATGGCCACCACCATGGGTATCATCATGAACGTCGCAAGCATTTTCTACCCGGTCGTGTCCGCTGATCTGGGTGTCAGCCGGGCTACTTTCGCTCTGACAGGCACCATTACTTCCCTTTCTTCCATGTTTGCAGCTCTGTTCTGGGGATTTCTTTACACAAAAAACGCCATTCAAAAACCGATGATCATCGGCATTTTGGTAGCAGGCATATGTTATTTCGGGCTTCAAGCTGCCAAAACGATGCTGCATTTTTATCTGCTGGCAGGCTTGATCGGATTCATCTATGGAGGCATCTCGATCATTCCCGTTTCTACCATCATCACCCGCCATTTCACCCGAAACACCGGCTCTGCCCTGAGCATCGCCCTTGCCGGCAGCGGATTGGGTCCGATGGTACTCAACCCGATCATCAACAGCATCATCAACACCCAAAGTTGGCGAACAGGATACCTGTTACTTGGAATAGTGCTTCTGACCATTGCGCTGCCATCGGCGCTGCTGGTTACCCAACTGGTGAAGGATGAGATCCAGGGTGCCCCTATGAGAGCAGGGAAAAATCAGCCTGCGGGTGAGCCACAGCCCCGCCAACCTATCTGGTTCCTGGCATTTCTTGCGGCCGCCTTCCTGGCGGGCTTTACCGGAGCAGGCACCCTTTCCAACTTACCCATCTACATGAGGGACCTCAACTTTTCCGTGGGAAAGATTTCGGTTGTGGCATCTGCCTATGCCGCTTCGATGGTGGCCGGGAAATTCATCCTGGGTTTCCTTTATGACCGTATCGGCACTAAGAAAGCCACTCTTTTCGCAGGCATCTTGATGATCCTCACCTGCGTTTTGCTGGTCTTCATCGATTCTTTGCCATTTCTCGTGCTGATGTTGCTGACCTTTGGTATCGGGATAGCCATAGGCACCGTGTCGCTCACCTGGATGACCAATTACTTTTTTGGGAAGCAGCTTTACAGTAAGCGTTTTGGTGCAGTCCAATTCACCAACAGCCTTGGGATTGCTGTGGGAATTCCCCTGATTGCCACGCTGCTTGAACGTGTTCCCAAATTCAACTGGATCTGGCTCATCATTGCCGGTCTGAGTTTTCTGATGCTAGTCTTGTTGATGCTGAGCATCCAGGGCAACAAGAAAACCCGGGAGGAAGCAGCGTAGGGCGTCATTGAACCTCACCTGTTCTCCCGGAAATACTGTGAGGGTGTGCTAAATCTACCGCTTTTTTCGGATGAACTAATGCCCATCCATACAGGTGGGGTCCTGTTGCTGGGAGCGAAGCGAGCAGAACTTGCTCCTCCCTCGGGCTTGCTCCTTCCCCAATGCTTCCGTTCTCGCCGGTCTCCTGACCGAGCGAGGGGCTTGACCGCAGGTCTCTGAAGTTTTACTAACAGACTATCACCGTTTTTTATAGTGCAATCCCGGTAATTGATTTGAGTCCTTAAGGTCAACTGCCTTTCAGGCCTTTTTTCGCCACAAAGTGGATGGGTATCAGGAGACCATGAAAGAACAAGACAACGAGAATAAGCAACCTATTCAATATTCCCCCCACTGGTACAATTATTTTCAATGGAAAACTACCCTGCCACCCCAATATCTCCGGATTTAGCCCGTTCCCTGATGCCCCTGCGGCCGGATGATTCCTTTAAGGGCACATTCGGAAAAGCGCTTGTGATTGCCGGCTCGCGCAAGTACATCGGCGCGGCTAACCTGGCTATCCAGGCAGCCTTGCGCAGTGGCGCCGGGTTGGTCTTTGGGGCTATCCCAGAGGGCATTCATGTTCCGCTCGCTGCAAATATCCCGGAGGCGATATGGCTCTTGCTGCCTGAGAAAGATGGGTCCATCACAGTGGAGGAAAAGGCAGGCCTTTTCCCTACGGAGGGGAAAGATGCGGTTCTGGTGGGTCCGGGTTTGAACCTGACCGAGGGTACCCGAATCTTCCTGCTCGGCTTGCTGGCACACTTGCGTGAAAATACGCCTGACCTGCCGCTGGTCGCAGACGCGGATGCGCTCAACATCCTGAGCCGGCAGCCCAATTGGCACACCCTTCTTTCAAACCAGGTCGTCCTGACCCCGCATGAGATGGAGTTCTCCCGCCTGACTGGACTCACTTTGGATGAGATCCATTCCAATCGACAAGAACTTGCCGTCACCTACGCGAAAGAATGGCACCTGGTTCTTCTACTGAAAGGACCCAACACGCTGGTCGTTTCACCTGAGGGAGATTGCCGCGTTCTGCCCTTCGCCAACTCTGTCCTGGCGCATGGCGGTTCGGGCGATGTGTTGGCTGGTTTGATCGTTGGGCTGCTGGCGCAAGGGCTCTCACCTTTCGATTCAGCCACGCTGGCGGTCTGGCTGCACGCCCGGGCGGCAGAACTTGCGCTGGCTGAGGTCGGTCACCCCGCCGCCACCCTGCCCTCAGACATCATCCAACACCTTGGTAAGGCGATGAGCAGTCCGTAGAAATCCGTTTTTTCCAAGACAATCCTTCACTAGACCCACCCCCTATCCCCCTCCCTCACCCGAAAGAGGGTTGGAGGAGGTTTTTGGAAGGAACGGTATTGCACCGATCCAAAATAAATATGAGCAATTGGGAATAGTGTTGCTCCGTTCTCTGATAACAACAAACCAGAATTGGAAACCACCTTTGCGAAAGATACTGATCAAAGACCCACCCCCCTAACCCCCTCCCTGCGCCAACAAAGGGCTGGAGGGGGGTGAGCAGCGGTCCTTCAGCGATGCCGCTAAAGACACGGAAAAGTAAAATTTGACAATGAAAGACCAAAACTTTCCTTCTTGTAATAATCCCAGTTTTGAATAAAATTATGGCAATCCCACAGATTTCCATCACCTGGATGGAAAATTAACAGCAAGCTCGATCAGGTCTATCTTTTTTCAAAGGAGAATCTTTTATGGATACCGTTGTAATCGTGCTTTGGATCGTTGGCGTAATTTTTCTGCTTGTTTCAGTGATCAACATCATCAGACGCGCAATCAAAACCAAGCGCTGCACCTCACCCGCGACCGCGGTCATTACGGACATCAAAGAAAAGGTGAGCCGCAGGAATAACATTGAGTCGCATGAGTATATTCCAACCGTTTCATACACTCTCAATGGCCAGCAGTATTCTCGGGAATTTGCCAAGGCGTACGTCGCCGACACCTATCGCGTAGGGCAAACTATTGAGGTGATGGTCAACCCCAATAAGCCGACCGAGGTCAACAAAACAGGCTCGAGCAATAAGGCAGATCTAGTAATGATGGTTATCGGTGTTGTGATCATCATCATCGGTGCTGTAATGCTGATGGTGTAATAGACGGTCGCTGTAGGAAAAGTTTTTTTCCTGGACCTCTATACTGCCTAGAGAAAGAAAAGTATTAGCACACAAAAAAGACCCCTCTCAGGTTAACTGTGGGGGTCTTAGGATTACGACTTTACTGTCTTTCTAATCCAACAGACGCTTTTCACCTTCCAACGCCCGGACGCCGGCGACGTTCTGCAGAAATCGAAGAGGGGATGCCCCGGCCTATTTTCCGGCGTTGGTTCGGATTCCAAGCCTACCTGGAAGACTGCCACATGCAGATCACACAGCTTCTGTACCTCGGTCACAGCCAGCCCTTCGGCGATCACTTCCTGTTCAGCCGCGGCGATATCCTCCGCGCTGGCGTTGGCGGTGATGTGCCCGTATTGTGCCTGCAACTCCTCAACTGTCTTGCCCTGTTGAAGTTGGCGGATGACCCGCTTCACGGCTTCCTTGCGCTGACTGGCGTTGTTGATGCATTCGCTCATATCACTCTTATCGATCTCGTAAAGATTACGCTCCTGTTTTGGTACCGCATTCCGAGCAGAACTTGGTCCCAGCTTCCAGTTGGGCGCCGCATTCTTTGCAGAAAATCACCTGCTGGATCTTGACACCGCATTCCGGGCAGAATTTTACCTTCTCAACCAGTGGCGTACCGCATTCAGGGCAGGTAGCCCGGGCGCCTTCGCGCCAGCTCTCTTCCTTGAGCATCTCGCAGTCATCCTCAGCCTCTTGGAATGCGCCCAGATCTCCTCAACAGTCCGACTGGACTGCGCAGCCGCCATCTCGACGCCAAGATCAGGCGGGCATTGCTTGCAAAGCCCCGCTGATCTTGCCGATGACAAAGGGTTGAAAGGATGTGCGGTAACCCGTTTCGCAGCGCTCACAGATAAACTCAAACTGGAAGCCTTGTTCTGTTGATAAATCACGGTAATTGCTGGTGAATTCGATCTTGGTCATGATAGTTCCTCCAACTGTTATGGATCAGCAACCCATTAAGGAGTAAAGTGAGTTTAAAAAATAATTCCACGAGTTCTTGCCTAAATCGATTAATCCCGGCATCCTTATCAGGCCAAAACTGAATGGAGATCAATTGACAAGAATATGAATTCTGATTGTATTCTGTTTACCGATCTACTATAATTTAATCTCCACATTCACTATAGTAGAAAGGGTGATATGAAAGCGCTTCGCTTGTCAATTGCCATCTTAATGGCACTCTCACTTTTCCTCAGCCCTGTTGCCATCCTGGCGCAGGCACCCACCCAAGAAATTATCCAAAGTACACCTCCGAACTCCGGTATTATGGCGGATGTCGCTTGGTGTGTTGCCGGAGCCATGAATGGCTGGGACAACGCCTCCAATCCCATGTACGACGACGGTACCAATGGTGACCTATTGGCAGGGGATGGAATTTTTTCGTTGGAGATGTCAATTGCCACAGCACCTGCAACTTATGAATGGAAGGTAGTTGAGTGTGGCAATTGGGGGCTTGCCTATCCATCATCCAATTCCTGGTTCAACACAAGCGTTGTAGGTCAGATTGTTACGTTCACATTCGACACTAATGATTACAGTGCGAATGCCGGCATGGCGTTGCTGCCAGCCAGCAATATCGTCAACGTAACTGGCGACACACCGCCAGGCAGTTTTACAGCTGTGGGCGACTTTCAGGGCTGGGATAACACCAACCCTGCCACCCTGATGACAGATATGGGAAACGGGTTTTACCGCCTGGTCTATACTATCCCAACAGCAGGAAGTTACATCGCCAAAGGAGTCGTCACTGGCAGCTGGAACGGTTTTGGCGCGGATGGACGATCAGTTGATGCTGCCAATATCAGCTTCACCACCACCACGGACAACCAGGCTATGGTTTTCCTGCTGGATAGCTACTCCGGTCGGCTTTTGATAGAGCCCGTATTTGACGGCAGCGGTCAATGGTGTGCGGCTGGCGGCTTCAATGGCTGGTCGGAAAATGGCACCCCACTATACGATGATGGTACCAACGGAGATCTGCTGGGTGGTGATGGCGTCTTCATGACGGATGTCACCATCTCAACTGTCGGACGGTATGAATGGAAAGTGAACAACTGCACCTGGGGTACATCTTATCCAACAACAGGAAATTCCTGGTTTAACACTACTGAAGTTGACCAGGTGGTTAAGCTGAGTTTTGACAGCAACGATCACAGCGCTGATGCCGGCTGGAGTATGAAGCCATCTACTAATATCTTGAATGCCTGGGATTCCACCAGCAACTTCACAATTGTTGGTGATTTCCAGGGATGGAATAATTCCAACCCAAGCACTGCAATGAACGAATTAGGGTATGGGCTTTACCACCGCAGCATTCAGATCGCTGACGCAACTGAACACAATTACAAGGCAGTCTCGACAGGCACTTGGGATGCAATCGGCAACGATAATCGATCAGTCAATGCGGATAACATACCCTTTACAGTTTATACAGCGGATGACCTTGTACCCTTCGTGCTGGATTACCGCACTGGGCGAGTAGGCGTTTTTCCTCCTCCTGAAGGCGGACCACCGGTTGCCGGGCACGATAACGAGATCTGGTGGGATTACCTGGGGCACAACAGCCGCGACACGCTCTATCGCACTCCCGGAGGACCGGTAACCACTGGCACCGAAGTGATCTTGCGCCTGCGCGCCGCCCAAGGCGACCTGACCGAAGCCAAGCTGCGCCTTTATAACGACCGAACGAACGTCCAATCCATCCTGCCGATGAGCATTGCCTACAGCGACGGCACTTACGACTGGTGGGAGGTGACCGTACCCGCAAGCGCGGATCCGACCGTCTACTGGTATCGCTTCATTGCCATCGACGGCACGGACACCGATTATTATGAAGATGATGCTGCCCGCACCATGGGTTGGGGGCAAGTGTTTGATGAAAGCGTGGATAACTCCTACCAGCTGACCGTCTATGCGCCTGATTTCACGACGCCTGATTGGATCAAGGACGCCATCGTCTACCAGGTCTTCCCCGATCGCTTCCGCGATGGTAACCACGCTAATAACAAGGAAGCTGGCACCTTCTTCTACAACGAACCGGGCGGCACGGTCTATCGTTCCCTTGACCCGGAAGGAGACTGGAATACAGCCATTTGCGATCCGCGCGGTACCGACGCCTGCGCGGGGACCTATAGTAAGAACTTCTACGGCGGTGACCTGGCTGGGCTGACAGACAAACTGTATTTCCTGGCGGATCTAGGCGTCAATACCATTTATCTCAACCCGATTTTCGCCTCGCCCTCCAATCATGGCTACGACACCACGGATTACCTGACCATTAACGAAATGTTCGGTACCCAGGCGGATTACGAAGCCCTGGTTTCAGAGATGAATACACTCGGGATGCACCTGATCGTGGATGGCGTGTTCAACCACGTCTCGTCCGACTCGAAGTACTTCGACCGCTACGGGCGTTACGACGAGATTGGAGCTTGCGAAAGTCAGGATTCTGTTTACCGCGACTGGTTCTACTTCACCGACGTGCCCGCCGGCACGGGTCCCTGTGTCGGTTCGGACGGCACACCTGGCGGAGCCAACTACGAATCATGGTGGGGCTACGATAGCCTGCCAAAGCTCAACTCCAGCAATCCTGAAGTTAGGGCCTGGATCTGGGACAACCAGGACAACCCTGAAGTAACCGTTGCCGGGCACTGGATGCTGACCGCAGATGGTTGGCGTTTGGATGTTGGCAGCGATGTGGACCCCGGTACACTCAACGATGTGAATAATGACTATTGGGAGGGCTTCCGCAATACCGTGAAAACCGTTAATCCCGACGGCTATATTACCGGCGAAGAATGGGGCATTGCCAACAGCTGGTTGCTCGGCGGTGAGTGGGACGCGGTTATGAACTACCAGTTCAGTTCTGCGGTACTATCCCTTTGGCGTGACACAACCTTTACCGATAACGACCACAATGCCGGCTCTTCGGCTGGTCCACTCTCACCACTGAGCATGAGCCAGTTTGATGACCGCATCCTCAACTTGCAGGAACGCTACGCCCCTGAAGCGTTGGCAGCCATGCTGAACCTCTTTGGCAGCCACGACACCAACCGCGCACTGTTCATGTTGGATGAAAACACCAATACGCTTGAACCTGCAGATTACCTGAATCCGGATTACGACTGGACCCCCGCTATTGACAAGCTCAAGAGTGCGGTTGCAGTGCAAATGACCATGCCTGGCGCGCCAACGACTTATTATGGCGACGAAATTGGACTGGTTGGACCTGTTTCGAAGGATGGCAGCGGAGTGTGGCAGGACGACCCTTATAACCGGCAGCCTTATCCCTGGTTGGATGAAAGCGGAACGCCTTTCTATGCCCACCTGCAAAGCGAGATCTCGCAGGACGCACTATACGGCTACTACGCGACCCTGACCGAGGCTCGCAATCAACACCCAGCCTTGCGCACCGGTGAGTATCATACTCTTTTGGTTGAAAACGACCTGAAGTATTATGCATATTTACGTTTACTGCCTGGTGAAGATGCTGCTGTTGTCATTATCAATCGAGATAATGCGGATCATCTGATTACCGTTGAAACAGGTGACTTGTTACCCCATGGGGCAACTTTTATTGATATTTTCACCAGTGCCACTTATACTCTTCCCCCTGTTCACCAAGCCCTTGAATGGGTGTCAGTGCCTGCCAACGGCGCCACAGTATTGGTATTGGATGATGAAACTTTGGCGGCTCCGCCTGATCCGGTTATAGATTTATTAGTTACAAGCTCAACCGCCACTGAGGTTTCACTGAATTGGACAGCAGCAACTGGCGCGGATAATTACCTGATCTACCGAAGTTACCTTTCCGGCGGTGGTTATGAATATATTGGCTCTACAACCAACACCGAATACGTGGACACAAACCTAACCCCAGGCACACGTCTGTATTACACTGTGATTGCCCAGAACATAGGGACAGGCTTAACCAGTGACTATTCCAACGAAGTCTTTGCTCTGCCGGCTTATGTGATTGGCTGGGCAAACCTGCAATGGCCGTTCTCCATCACTCACATAATTGGTGTCACCCCGACTGAGAATATTTATGGCCAGGTTTGGATTGATGGCATAACCGAATTACCCGGAGCAACACCCGGCTTGCTGGCGCAGGTGGGCTATGGTCCCAATGAAACCGATCCACGCGGTAATGCAGATTGGACCTGGTATGATGCGACCTTTAGTGGGCAGGTTGGGAACAATGATGAATTCGTCGGCACTCTTCTGCCCGAGGCTTTAGGTGAGTTCGATTACGTCTACCGCTACTCCACCAATGGCGCTGTTTCCTGGGTATATGCATATGAAAACGGGCTTATTGCCTACCCGTACGACCCAACGAAAGCGGGCGACCTAAGCGTCATCGCGTCAGCGGACCTCACACCTCCCAGCGCGCCAGTTTTGACAGTTGATGACTGGAGCGCAGCTTCCATCTCGCTGAGTTGGACAGGCGCGAGCGATGACGTGGCTGTTTACGCTTACGACCTCTACCGCTCGACAGATGGCATCAGTTTTACCAAGATTGACCGCGTTATTGAGCCAGATTCAGTATACACCGACACAACCGTGGTGACCAATCAGCTCTATTATTATTACGTGATCGCGCTGGATACCAGCTTTAACCCCAGCCTGCCATCCAACACCGTCTCTCAAACTGCTGAAGCCAAACTGGTGGCAGTGACCTTCGATGTGACCGTGCCTGAATGGACGCCTGGTGTGGTTTACATTGTAGGTGGCCACTCAGCCGTTGGCGATTGGAACCCCGGCGCGGTGCCGATGACGAAAATCAGCGACACGCTTTGGACCTACACTATCGACATCCTGGATGGTACCTTGTTCGAGTTCAAATTCGCGCGCGGAAACTGGGAGACAGTCATGAAAGGCGCGGATGGCAACGAAGAACTTGCCAACCTGCCCATCACAGTAAGCTATGGCGCCTCTGGCACCCAACTCTACGAATACACCGTGCTCAACTGGCGCGACCCGATCGTGGTGACGACATCACCTGTCAATGGCGCTGTAGATGTAGCGCTTGACTCGACAATCGTAGTTACCTGGAGTCAGGTATTACCAGAATCCTCTTGTCCATCGGTCTGGATTGAACCAAACCCTGCCGATCTGATCCCGGTAACCTGCAGTTTCGACCCGGCAATCTACGAGATGACCATAACCCCAACTGATCCTTTACCCTCCTCAGCTACAATCGGAGTCGGTCTGAGCGGCTTAGTCGATGCCGGAGGTGATACCCAGCAGGTAAGTTATCCTCTTTCCTTCACCACCGTAAATGTTGCCCCTATTGCTCAGGATGATGCATACACAACGGAAGAAGATACCGAATTAGTGATTACTGCAGTTGATGGCGTGCTTGCCAATGACAGCGATGCTATCGGATCTACCCTGACAGCAGTGCTGGCGGATGATGTCACCCACGGCACGCTCGCTCTCGCAGTTGACGGCTCCTTTACCTACATGCCAGCTCAGGATTTTAATGGTGATGACACCTTCACTTATAAGGCTTTTGATGGCGAGCTGTACTCTGAACCCGCTACTGTGACCCTCACGGTCACTCCGGTCAATGATGCCCCAGTGCTGGATCCCATCGGTGATAAGAGCGTGGATGAACTGATTGAACTGACCTTCACCGCCACCGCCTCGGACGTAGATGTCCCTGCCCAAACCTTGGGTTTCAGCCTGTTAGGCGCTCCGGAGGGGGCACTGATTGACGCTGGGACAGGTGAATTTACCTGGTCGCCAACAGAGGAACAAGGTCCCGACGAGTTCACCTTCGACGTATGTGTGAGTGATAGTATTAGCGTTAACTGCGAAGAAATCACGGTGACTGTGAACGAAGTGAACATAGATCCGGTTCTCGAGCCGATTGGTAATAAAATGGTAATGGTTGGTGAAACGCTGACTTTCACAGCGACAGCTTCGGATAGTGACATTCCCGTCCAAACGCTCACTTTCAGCTTGATTGGTGCTCCAGAAAGCGCATTGATCGACCCGGCGACAGGTGAGTTCACTTGGGATACGACTGGTGCTATCCCGGGAGATTTTACCTTTGATGTCTGTGTCAGTGATGGGATAAGTACAGTCTGTGAGACCATCACCGTGACCGTCACCGAGGTTCCGGATCCCTTGCCCTTCAAGACCTACCTGCCGGTGATTTTCCGCTAATCCTTCGCTCAAGTTAACATAAAAAGAGGCTGACCAAAAGTCAGCCTCTTTTTATATCATTATCATTCAGAACAAGCTAAGTCTACTGCTCGAAACAGGTCACCTCAAAGTACTTCTGAGCGTGTTTGCAGGCTGGGCAGACCTTGGGGGCTTCTTCACCCTCGTGGATGTAGCCGCAGTTGCGACATTTCCAGTAGACCTTGTGTTCCCGCTTGAAGTAGCCGTCCTTGACCACATCCGCCAGGGCTTTGTAGCGCAGGTAGTGCCGTTCTTCCACCTCAGCAATCTCGGTGAAGGATTCGGCGATTTTATCAAAGCCTTCTTCTTTGGCAATTTCAGCAGCGTTCTTATAAAGCAGGCTGAATTCCTCATGTTCGCCGGCTGCCGCGGCTTCAAGATTTTCCCAGGTGGAGCCTACCGACGCGGGATAATCCGCATCGACATGAATGGTGACAGCGCCGAGGTTTCGGACGATGTGATCATAAAAAATCTTGGCATGTTCGCGTTCGTTATCAGCCGTTTCTGTAAATATGGCTGCCACGTGCAACAGACCTTCTTTTTCGGCGACTTCTGTGTAGAATGAATAGCGATTACGGGCTTGTGATTCTCCAGCAAACGAGTTCACAAGATTTTGGTACGTTCTTGAATCTTTGAATTCCATAGTATGCTCCTTTTTTGTTTTCTAAATTATAGCCTCTCATTGGGAATTCGAGGGGGCTTTTTGTCAGTCTTTCCTGGGTCCACCAATCATCACGCATCTTAGGATATATTCCCTAATTTTGTTATACTACAAATACCAAACAGCTTTTCTGGAAGGAGGTTTTCCATGAAAATCTTGATTGATTTTGGTATCGGGATCCTGCTGTTCATCGGACACACTCTACTGCAGGTTCCCATCATTTCCATTTTTAGAGGTCCATTCTCAGGTTCAAGCGGTCCAATTCCTTCTCTGACTGCTGAATACCTGGTTGGCTCGGTCGTTATCTTTATTATCTCCTTTGGTTTTGCCTGGATTTTCAAAACCAAGGACAAAGCCCAGGCAGGGGGCAGAGCCATTATCTGGACTCTGACCAGCGCCCTGTTTACCCTGGTGCTGGGAGTGATAGATGCAGTGGACGCGGGGACATTCCGCTGGTCCTCGCTCGGCGAAGTGGTCTCGAATTCGTTGGGCAATCTTGCATTTTACGCTATCCTGCTGGGCATCTTCATGGGACCGATCCTCTTTGCCTGGATCAAGCGGCAAAATGAGTTAGGTGGTAGTCCTTATGTATTTTCGCAACCTCGACGTGCAGTGAGTTTAGTAGTTGATAAAGACTAGCAAGGACGTTTTGATTTTCTTCATTATTCGATAGAATGAAAGCGAGCCTGCCATGTTTGAAGTAAAAGGAATCTACGATACCGCCAGGGTCTTCTCTGAAACGCGCGATGAGAAGGCCGTCGAGCAGATCCGGGTCCTGATGGATCAGCCCTTTGTTCAGGGCTCCATGGTCAGGATCATGCCCGACTACCATTGGGGAGCTGGCTGCACGATCGGTTTTACAGCCAGGCTGGGAGACACCATTGTGCCAAACCTGGTTGGCGTGGATATAGGCTGTGGGATCTACGTGGAAAGTCTTGGCAAGCAGGATTTTGACCTCAAGTCTTTTGATCGCCTGGTCTACGAGATTCCCGCAGGGTTCAATTCCTGGAAGCAGCCTTTGGAGGACGCCCCTTTCATGCGCGGGTTGTTGTGCTTTGACGAGATCAAGAATACTGTCATCGACAAACAAGTAGGTACGCTCGGAGGTGGAAATCACTTCATTGAACTGGACCAGGAGGAGAAGACTGGCGAAATCTTCCTCGTGATCCATTCCGGCAGTCGGAATGTTGGTAAACAGGTTGCGGATTTCTATCAAAAATTAGCCCAAAGGACCTGTGAAGCCGACACTCCAAAGCCCCTCAAATATCTCAAGGGTGAGCTGGCACAGCGTTACCTGCACGACATGCGTCTATGCCAGGAGTATGCCAGTTTGAATCGCCAGGCGATGGGGCGGTACATCAACCGCCGTTTTGGCATTGGCGGGCAGACCTTTCAGACGATCCATAACTACATCAATGCCTCCGATAACATCATCCGTAAAGGCGCGGTCTCGGCAAGAAAAGGGGAGAAACTGATCATTCCCCTGAACATGCGTGATGGCTCCCTGATATGTGAGGGAAAAGGGAACAGTGATTGGAATTTTTCCTCACCCCATGGCGCGGGGCGGTTGTACGGCAGAAAAGAAGCCTTTCGAACCCTGAACCTGCACGACTATATTACCACCATGAAAGGTGTTTTCACGACGACAGTTAATCGCGATACCCTCGACGAAGCTCCAATGGCATATAAACCCACAGAAGAAATCGTCAGAGCAATACAAGACACAGTAATTATCCAATCCCATCTCAAGCCGATCTATAACTTCAAAGCGGGACAGGAACAGGTGCGCAAATAGAGTAGAAGAACCCCCGACGCGACCAAATTCAAGCAGAGGTTAGACCCGCTATTATTGCTTCTTCTCGATCACAGGTAGTTCACCCAGCAATAAGGTCGGTGTGATGCCTTTATCTGTAAGGATCACTTTGGCGTTATCCTTTAAGGAGGCTTCCACCATCTCGATTTGCTTCAATGCCTGGGCATTTCCGACAAAGTACTTCTCAGCCGACTCATTGACCAGTCTGATCGCCTCAGCCCGACCTTCGGCAACCTTAATGGCTGCCTCGCGTTCGCCTTCAGCCCTTTGAATTGCCGCCAGTTTTTGCTGCTCAGCCGCCTCAAACTCGCCCGTCGCCAGAAGCCGCATGGATCGCCGCTCTTGCTCGGCAGTTTTCTGTTTGTGCATGGCTTTTTTGATATCTTCAGGTGGGTCGATCAGGCGGATTTCGACTTTGCTGACTGTCAAACCCCATTCGACCGCGAAGTTCCCCAAAATAGCTTTGAGATTCGTCGCGATTTTTTCCCTGGCAACCAGGCTTTCATCCAGGGTAAGGTCGCCAAATTCCTGGCGCAGGTTGGTCATCGCCAGTTGAATCACAGCCCGCTTCCAATCGTCAATGTTATAGAATGTGCGTTTGATGGAATCTTCGTCCACGGATGGGCGCACCCACATGATGCCATCAACTGAAATTTCAACGTTATCCTTGGTAATAACAGATTGGGGCATGATATCCATGGTATGCTCGCGGATATCGCGGATACGCACCAATTGAATAAAAGGCAGCTGCAAGCCTAAACCTGGCAGCACAAAGCGGGTGTATTTTCCCAACGTTTCCTGGATTCCCCGTTCGTAGGGTCGTAAAGTAAATAGGGGGGTGACAATAGTTCTCATGCTTGCTCCTTTATCTGAAATTTTGAATTCTTCAATTTTTCTTAAGCTTATCCAAAATTAGCGTCCCAAAATCTATTTCTGCTTTTAGAATAGCAAATCACCGTGGCAATGTCAATGAGAGGTTGTAGTAAACCCACCATAAAAACGATCTCCGGCTGTAGAATCAAGCCCTTGACCATGGACGAACGAACCGAAACTCGACGACCGCTGCTCTCACCTGTCATGCGCCTGTTCCTGTTGACGATGATCCTCGCCAACGTTGCTGGCGCGATGTATGGCGGGTTTTTACCGCTTTACCTGAAATCGTTGGGGGCAAACGTTGCGCAGATCGGTGTTTTTTTCACGATCTCCCAGGTTATTCCGCTGGTGCTGCAGATCCTTGGCGGATGGATCTCCGATAGCCTCGGTCGGCTGAAAAGTATCGCGGCTGGCAGCGTTTCTGGTGTGGTTTCTTACATCGCCTTGATATTAGCGCCGACCTGGGGTTGGGTGTTCCTGGGGGAAGGCTTAAACGCCATCACCCGATCCCTCGTTGGTCCCAGTTTCGGCGCGTTTATTGCCGAAGAGTCGCAGGAAGAAAACCGGGCAAAGGTTTATGGATTGGTCGAGACTTTCTACACGATCGTGTCCATCGTGGGCCCGCCTTTTGGAGGGTTTCTTATCGATCGATATGGCTTCAAGGTTATGTTGATTGCCGCTGCGACGATTTACACAATCGCCACGGTGATCAGGGTTCGCATGGCAAGCAGAGCGCGCCATCCCGGCGAGGAAGATGGCAAAAATGCCCGTCTCGAACTTGGAGCCCTGAAAATCAACCTGTCCGCCATATTCAGCCTGGTCATTGCCGGCGGCGTGATGACCTGGATCGTGGTGACTGATGGCATTCGGGACATTTCCTTCTCATTTTCCGGCAATCTCATTCCGGTTTATCTTGAGGGGATTGCCCACATGACCGCCCAGCAGATCGGCTGGCTGGGCTCGATCCTGGGAATAGCAATGATGATCACTTCCTTCCCAGCAGGTCACCTGGCAGACAAGCGCGGCGAGCGACTGGCAATCGCGCTGGGCTTCGCGCTGCAATTCACCGGAATCCTCTTCTTCATCAAAGCCGGGACCTTCCTTGTGTATGCCATCGGCTACTTTTTGCTCGGCGTCGGTTTCAGCCTGATGAGCCCAGCTTATCAGTCACTTTTAAGTAAAGTCTTGCCCCAAAAGTTGCGGGGAACGGGCTTTGGCTTGGTGCAGTCAGGGTTGGGACTCTTTTCGCTCCCTGCACCAGCGATCGGCGCAAGGTTGTATGAAAACTTTTCTCCGACCACCCCATTCTGGATCACAGCTTGGGCGAGCCTGTTGGCAATTATCCCGGTCATCTTCAAGTTTAAGCTGACCGATAAGGATCGTCACCAGATCGAAAAAGCTGAGGCGAAGCTGATCCAGGCGGAAGAGAAAAAATAAAGCCAGAGTGGGTTTACCCTGGCTGTTGTGTTTCTTTGGGGGAAAACTATCCCTTGGTAAGGGTAAAAGACTGCCCGCGTACTTTGTACTTGCTGTTTGCTGAGACGACTTTTTCGAGGAATTCCTCTGAGACGTCCACCGTTGTGCGGTGGTTTTGGATGTAGATCCTACCCAGGGCGCTGCCCGGAATCCCGGCGATGCCGGCAATCGACGCAACCACATCTGAGGGGCGAAGCCCGTCCACCTTACCAAGCTCCATTTCCAGGCGGATCATGCCTTCTTCGTCGCTCTGTTTTCCGCGTACATTGGCGCGTGGCTTGGAGCGGCTGGCAGCTTCGCGCGGCTTGCCCGCGCTTGCCCCATCCCGACCACCTCGCTCAGAACGTTCAGGGCGCTCCCCTCGAGGGCGGCGCTCAGGGCGCACAGCCTTCTCGGGCAGGGGACTGATCTCGGGGATTGGGCGCTGCTTTTCCTCTGCTCGGGCTACCTTCAGCGCTGCGGCAGCCAATTCGATCGGGTCCACCCCACTGGCAATCAAACCCTCAACCAGGGCGCGTTCTTCCTTGGCGCGACCGCGTTTGAGCCACATTTCAATCTTGGTCAGCAGGCTATCCAGCCGTTTCGCCTGGATATCTTCCGCCGTTGGGATCGTCCCTTCCAGCATCACCTGATGGGTAAATTGTTCTATCTGCCGCACCTGGCGCCTTTCGGACGGTCTGGCAAGCGAGATCGCAACGCCCGTTCTGCCTGCCCGACCCGTGCGACCAATCCGGTGCACAAAGGTTTCGGTCTCTTCAGGCAAGTCATAATTGAAGACGTGCGTGATCCCTTCCACGTCCAGTCCGCGGGCAGCCACATCGGTTGCCACCAGCACCTTCACCTGTCCCGCCCTGAAGCGAGCCATGGTGTGTTCGCGGGCTTCCTGGCTCAGATCGCCGGAAAGGGCTTCGGAGGGGTAGCCGCGCAGGTTGAGTTCGTTGACGAGCTCGCCGGTTCGCACACGCGTGCGGGTGAAGATCAACGCGGAACTGATATCCTCCATCTCGAATAATCGCGTCAGAACAGCCAGTTTATCGAATTCGTTCACATAGTAAACACGCTGCTCGGTCGCCGCGACGGTGACCTGTTCGGTTTGAATGGTAACTGTTTTCGGGTTGTGCAGGTATTTACGTGCCAGCTCACGGATCCGGGGAGGGAGGGTTGCTGAAAAGAGCGTCGTCTGGCGTTCGTCCGGCGTGGCAGCCAGGATCGCTTCGACATCCTCCACGAAACCCATCGAAAGCATCTCGTCGGCTTCGTCCAGCACGACGGTATGCACTTCCGTCAGGTCCAGGCGACCGCGTTTGACCAGGTCCAGGATGCGGCCTGGCGTGCCGACCACCACCTGTACACCTCGGCGCAGCTGGTTGAGCTGCTGGGTATAAGACGTGCCGCCGTAGACGGTCAGCACACGCACATCAACAAATTGACCCAGCGACTGGATCATCTCGGTCACCTGCAGAGCCAGCTCGCGGGTGGGGGCAACCACCAACGCCTGCGGCAGGTATTGCTCCGGGTCGATGCGGTTGAGAATAGGCAGGGCGAAAGCCGCGGTTTTGCCGGTACCGGTTTGAGCCTGTCCGGTGACGTCGCAACCTGCCTGCATCAGCGGGATGATCCCTGCCTGGATCGGGGTGGGCTCGGTGTACCCCAGTGCGGTGATTGCCTGCACCAGTTCAGGGCGCAGGTTAAAGTCTTCAAATTGTATGGTCATCAAAACTCCATTTTCAAAATTGCGAGCAGGCACAAGAAAACACATGCTGTTGGCATGCCAGACACCGCTCATTATTCATTTTTACTCAGGGGGAAGTCTTGATTATTCCGTACTGTTATCTGCAACGCACCTCGCCTCGCGGCTCAGCACTCCCAAACACAACCAGCCAACGCCTGTTTTGGAACGTCCAAAACGTACACCCAAAATAAAAGTTCTCACGCGAGAACTGCAGAAGTATATCACTGTTTGGCGCTGCTGGGGTTGCTTCTGTCCATGCTCCTGTCCATTGCTCCTGTTCAGTCTGCAAATTTTCATATTCCCCGTTTTCTTTACTACGTTTCAGAAAGCCTTATGTAGTTATTTACTGATCAAAAGAATTAATGCCTCAAGTTTCTACGAATTTCTCTCTTTTGTTTTATAATTCGGGTTAATCATCCATTAACCCAACTCTTTCATGGAGGAAAAATGAAAAAGTATTTGCTGTTAGCGGTGGCCCTGATCCTTGTGGGAGCCATGCTGGTTGGCTGCGCGTCCGAGCCTACCTCAGTCCTCGACAAGATCCAGAAAGCAAAAAAGGTAATGGTCGGAACCTCTGCCGATTACCCGCCCTATGAGTATCTCGATGAAGCCGGCAACAAGACCGGGTTCGATATCGAACTGATGGCTGAAATCGCCAAGCGCATGGGCGTCGAGCTCGAGTGGGTGGATATGCCCTTCGACAGCCTCGTGGCTGCCGTCGCCGGCGGAAAGCTGGATATGTCCATCTCATGTTTCAACTACGACGAGGAACGCGACAAGACCGTCGACTTTTCCGAGGCTTACTACACCACGGAAGACGCGTTTGTCGTCAGCAGCGCTTTCACCGGAACGATCGTCAAGCCCGAAGATGCCGCGAACTACAAAGTCGGCGTCCAATCCGGTACCGTGCAGGATGGCTGGCTGACAGACAACCTGGTCACCCCCGGACTGCTGCCCGAAGCTAATCTCTCGCGTTACGAACGCGTGGACCAGGCTGCATTAGACCTGGCAAACGGCCGCATCGAAGTGTTGATGGCAGATTACGTGCCGGTGCAGGCTTTGGTTGCTCGAAATCCTGATCTCCAGGTTGTTTTCCACGGCGTGCTCTCCACGGGCCCAATCAACATCGTCTTGCCCGATGGCGACACGGCTTTTAAAGCCGAGATCGATCGTATCATCAAGGAACTCCAGGCTGAGGGCTTCATCGATCAACTGGCAGTAAAGTATTTCAGCGAGTAGCACCTCTCGCTCGTAATTCTTCACTGATCACAACCACAGGGGCTGCCATTGAGCAGCCCCTGCACAAAACGGAGTAGCCTTTGGATCTTGGTCAGTTCCTTTCTTACATTGCCTCCGGAACGGTTTACACTGTTGGTGTGACCCTGATCGCGCTGCCTTCAGGGCTGCTGATCGGCACCCTCCTGGCGCTGCTGTACGTCTATGGCGGCAAGGTCGCCGCCAGGGCGATGAACCTCTACAGCACCATTTTCCGCGGCATCCCCCCCATCGTTCTGTTGTTTATCCTCTTCTTCGCGGTTACCAAGGGGATCAATCTCTCAGCCTTTTGGGCGGGCTCGCTTTCTTTGGGGGTGGTGAGCAGCGCCTACCAGATGGAGATTGTCCGCGGCGCGCTGCTTTCGGTCAGTGGGGATCAGCTGATGGCTGCCCGTGCGGTTGGTCTCAGCCGATTGCAGGCTATCCGTAATGTGGTGCTGCCCCAGGCGGTCAGGCTGGCGATCCCGCCCTGGTCCAACGAAGCCGCTATTGTTATCAAGGACTCTTCGTTGGTGTACGCCCTGGGTGTTCCCGAGATCCTGCGGCGCGCGCAGTTGATTGGCGCCAGCTCGCAAAGATACCTGCTGGCGTACATCAGTGCTGCCGTGATCTATTTTGTGCTGGTATACGCAACCACCCATTTGTTGAATCTGCTCGAACAAAAACTCAGCATTCCTTCCAACCCTTAGCCTGTGGAGTATGCGCCATGCCCAAACCCATCCTGACTATTAAAAACCTGACCAAAACATATGGTCAGAATGTCATCTTCCAGCATCTTGACCTGACCGTCAACGAGGGCGACACCATCGTGATCATCGGTCCGAGCGGCACAGGCAAGAGCACTCTCTTGCGCTGTATCAACTTGCTCACCCGCCCGAACGAGGGGCAGATCTGGCTGGATGACCTGGAAATCACCGCAAAAGGTACGGATGAAGACCAGGTCAGGCAGCATATCGGCATGGTGTTCCAGAACTTTCTGCTTTTCAACCACCTGACTGCGCTTGGGAACGTCAAGCTGGGGCTCACCAAGGTCAAGCACATGTCCGAGGAGGCCGCCACTGAAAAGGCGATGAGCGAGCTAAGCCGTGTGGGATTGGCTGACCGTGCCAACCACTACCCCGGGCAGCTTTCCGGCGGGCAGCAGCAGCGCGTGGGCATCGCCCGGGCGCTGGCGATGGACCCGAGAGTGATGCTTTTTGATGAACCAACCTCTGCCCTCGACCCCGAGCTGATCGGCGAAGTGCTGGAGGTGATGCGCAAGCTCGCGCTGGACGGCATGACCATGTTGGTGGTCACCCACGAGATGGGTTTTGCCCGTGAAGTTGCTGACCGGATTGTCTTCATGGAGAAGGGCTTCATCGTGGAAGAGGGCTCCCCGGATGAGATGTTCAACTATCCCAAGTTCGACCGCACGCGTGAATTCCTCTGGAAAATCACTGAACTCTATGGTAAGAAAGAAAAGGAAGCCAATTAATGCTGACCTGGCTGGGTTACTTCGAACGCTTTGGCAAGAACTTCCTGCGCGGCGCAGGAGTGACGCTGGAGCTTACCGGGGTCGGGCTGGCGATTGGTTTCGTGTTGGGCTTGCTGTTAGCGCTGGCACGCAGTTACGGTCCCAAATGGCTTCAGCGGGTGGCAGGGGCGTACATAGCGATCTTTCGTGGCACCCCGCTTATGGTGCAGCTCTTCATCATCTATTACGGCTTACCCGAGCTCGGGATCGCTTTTTCGCAGACTATCGCCGGTTACCTGGCGTTGGGTCTCAACAGCGCTGCCTACCAGGCGGAATACCTGCGCGGCTCGATCAACGCCATTGGCGCAGCGCAGATGCAAGCTGGCAGGTCGATCGGGCTTTCCAAGTGGCAGACGATAGGCTATGTGATCCTGCCCCAGGCGCTGCGGTTGGCGCTGCCGAGTTGGTCCAACGAACCGATTTCGCTGCTGAAAACCACTGCCATCGTCTTCCTGATCGCCGTGCAGGACCTGATGGCGGAGGGTAAGCGTGCCGCCACTACCACCTTCGACTTCGTGGGCATCTACCTGGCAATCGCGGTGGTGTACCTGGCGATGGTCTTTGCGCTGGACGCGCTGCTCAAATTCCTCGAACGTAAAACCAAAATTCCCGGCATGGATATCGAAACCAGGCGATAACCTGCGCTTAATTCTTGCCGGATTGTTTCTCTGCCCCGTGTTTTGCATGAAGATCACAATCTGACATTCTTTCCGAGTACAGATTTATTGTTGTCGGATGTAGGGGCGAAGCATTCTATATGGATAAGTTTGAAGCAGTACGACCATTCATTTGGATTGCTTCGCCCCTTGGTGATTGTGTGAATTAGAGTTTTGCTATAGACACCTTTGGGTGTTGCGAATTTTGAACAAATAACTGCAGATCGCCGCGCAACAGAAGCTCGCGATGACGGAAGTTGTTTAAATGAAAAAGTCTCCCGGGCATGCACCTACTCTCCTCGCAGGCTCGCCGAAGATGCCATTGGTGTTGATATGTAATTTTGCTTTTCCTAGAAAATTAAATGAAAAAGTCTCTTGGCAATGACCTACTCTCCTCGCAGGCTTCGCCGAAGATACCAATGGGGGTGACAGATAATCATGAGTTTTAGGTGAAATTAAATGAAAAAGTCTCTTGGCAATGACCTACTCTCCCAGGGGGCTGCCCCCCAAGTACCATCGGCGCTGACGACCTTAACTTCCGGGTTCGAGATGTTACCGGGTGTACCCTCGTCGCTAATATCACCAAGAGACATATTTCTATGTTCTTAATTCTGAATAACACTTGCAGATCATAAATGCTTTGTCAAAAAAGCAGCGAGTTCTCCGCATCACGCCGAAGCCCTCGATCATTAGTACAGTTTAGCTCAGCGCATTGCTGCACTTACACATACTGCCTATCAAGCAGGTAGTCTACCTGCGATCTTACTATCTTGACGATAAAAGTGATCTAATCTTAAGGCGAGTTTCCCACTTAGATGCTTTCAGCGGTTATCTCTGCCAGACGTAGCTACCCAGCTATGCCGTTGGCACGACA
>Ga0228536_1000390_pt1 | contig 89276 bp, 80 predicted proteins | sample SJ1Smetagenome_FD_168611 | JGI IMG/M metagenome (GOLD analysis project Ga0228536, IMG submission 168611) | Enriched culture of PCE-dechlorinating microbial communities from Ithaca, New York, USA - SJ1.S | ecosystem: Engineered > Modeled > Simulated communities (microbial... > Unclassified...
CAATCCCATGCACGGAACACACTGCGGACCCCAAAAATCAACCACCACAGGACGGCCTTTTTCCTCTCTGACCTCTGCGTCGCAGTTCTCCTTCGTCAACTCTATCATCGATCTTCGCCTCCGTATGTCCGTATAACTTGTGCACTTTATAATTTTTTTATTTGCGCCGATTCATATCTTCATACGTCAGGACGCGTGATATGCACTGTCCTGTCACAGAACCAATCATAGACCGTAGCTTCAGGTTTTTCCTGCTTTTTGAGCCTCTCTATGCTCGTGCCTATTATGAACAGCGGATTGGCGGGCTCTATCAGCGCTTTTCCCTGAGAAATGAGCTTTCTTGAAACAGATTCAAGCTCTCCTTCTGTGTCGGCAGTCAACACCATCATTGTCCAGTTCTCCTGCTCGTGACTGTCTATGTCGGCATATCCGGGGATATAGACTCTTCTTTGTGCCAGCAGGAAAAGATGCAGCTTCCCCAGCGTTTCATAGAAATCATCCATATCGTCCGTCGCTCTGTAAAAGAAAAGTCTGTCAGCATCCTTTAGCCTGAATTTGTCGCTCGGATATACAGGCTGCTTCCTGTAAAGCTCGAAGTCATACCTGCTTCTCAGGACCAAATTGAACCTGACGGACGCAAAAGCAGCGCCTGAAGACGCCGCCCACTCCAGCATCCCGAGCTCCCCCGGCGGCGTGACATCCCTGCTGCCGACGCCCCAATTGGGGAAAGCGGACAAAAACGACTGTATTTGCGGATTTTGCGGCCATATGTACTCTACATGTCCGCCGCTCATCGAGTAAAGCTCTTCTCTTGACAAACCAGGAACAACAGGGAACTCCTCGTCTACGGAATACTCTTTCACGCCGAATTGCCCAAGGAATGCCTTCTCCATGAGCAAATAAAGCCTGTTGTTCCACAGCGCGGCATCAGGGTCGAACGGAGGGATGGGGTCTGCCGAAACATAATACTCCAAAGCCGCCTCCGTTCGCTTCGCCGCTCCTTCATCTGTCAGCACATACCCCTTTCCGGCACGCCGGACGTATCCTCTGTCCAAAAGATACCGTATAGTGTCGGAGTTTTCACCGATAAGGGCAAATGTCTCTTCATCCCAGCACGGCGCTTTGGGCTCAAACAGAAGCAAGGCGCGGTCCCTGTCATCCATGGCTACAGGAGCCCCTTCTTTTCGTCGGTTGTAAGGGCCTTCCACAGCGAGACACACGCGCACAGCATTATCAAACTAAAAGGCGCGGCTGCCGCAAGCGATATAGTCTGGAGGTTCTGAAGCCCTCCTGTTATCAGGAGCACCACTGCCAGGGCGGCCATCAATACGCCCCATATCCCCATTTTGTTTTTAGGCGGATTCAAGTCGCCGTGGGATGAGAACATAGAAAGTACGAACGTACCCGAATTGGCCGACGTGACAAAAAACGTCGTGATAAGCACAAGCATCACAGCTGACATTATAAAACCGAGCGGATAATGCTTGTACATTTCGAAAATACCGACTGACACGTCCTTAAGCACCTCCGCAGAGACATTGATATGCCTCACAAGCTCAAGGTGGAGCGCAGACGTCCCAAAGATGGCAAACCACGTGAAGCTGCCGAGCGCCGGGACTATGAGGACACCGCTTACAAACTCGCGTATCGTACGGCCGCGCGATATCCTCGCTATGAACGAGCCCACGAAAGGCGCCCATGAGATCCACCACGCCCAGTAGTAGATCGTCCAGCCGCTGAGGAACTTCTCATATGAGCCGCCGTAAGGGGCAAGCGAGAAGCTCTCTTTGATGAGCCCGCTAAGATAGTCGCCGATACCGGTCATAAGCGAGTTCAAAATAGGCACTGTCGGGCCTACGACAAACAGCATTATCATAAGGCCGAGGCAGATATAGAGATTGAAATCGGCTACGACCTTAATACCCTTTTCTATGCCTAAAACTGCCGAACCAGTGTAAAGAACGGCAAGCGCGCCTATGATCATTATCTGCACCAGAACACTTTTAGGAACGCCGAACAGCGCGTTTATGCCGCTGTTAAGCTGCAGAGCGCCTAACCCAAGCGACGTGGTGATTCCCGCCAATGTCGCAAATATGGCGAGTATGTCGACTGTCTTTCCAAAGCTGCCGCGCACCTTCTCCTCTCCGACAAGGGGGATGAATATGGAGCTTATCAGCCCCGGCGTGTTATGACGGAACTGATAGTACGCAAGCGGCATTGCTATAACTGCGTAGCCGGCCCAGGGATGAAGCCCCCAGTGAAAGAATGATATCTGCATGGCATCGCGCGCCGCCTGCACGGACCCCGCAGCCGCTCCAAACGGGGTCGAGCCGAAGTGGAACAACGGCTCAGCCGCGCCGTAGAACACCAGCCCAACTCCCATTCCGGCTGAAAACAGCATCGCAAACCACGATACGTTGTTGTATTCGGGCCGCGAATCTTTAGGTCCAAGGCGTACGGAACCGAAACGGCTCACGGCTACTATTATTGCAAAAAGTACAAATATGTTCATGGAGAACATATAGCCCCAGCCCAAATACTTAGTAAGCCCTGCGTTAAGCGTTTGCGCGAAATTCCCGAAGGAAGTCGGCGAGGCTAGCCCCCAGCAGACTATAGCCAAGGTTATGATTATAGGGATGATATATACCGTGTTTATTCCCTTTTCGGACGAATCAGATGGTGCCCGTCCTGTTTTCGGCGAATTTTTATCTTTATCCGTCATCTGTTATTACTCCCCTCGCTGTGGCGATAAGATCCTGCTATCTCTCTAAAGAGGGCAAGGGATCCAAAAATGTTTATATTTCCGATCCCTTGCCCTCAAAAAATAACTTAAGCTTTTAAATCTTTGTTGGGAACACAGTGGGTTCGTCTATATCTGTCGCCAGGGCGTCAAGCGCGACGCCGACACGGTGATAACGAAGTTTCCACTCTTCTTCGGGAGAAAGCTGTGGGTCTCCGAGGGGGTAAGGCACAGAGACTGTTTGGACCATTCTGTTTGAACCGACCGTCTTTGCGACGTCTATGAGGTTGCACATAACCACGACAGGAATTCCAGCGCGCTCTATTTCCTTTGCCATCGTTGCACCGCAACGAGTGCAGGTTCCTCAGGTGGCGGTGAGGACCACAGCGTCAACATTTGCCTGTTTGAGGTCGGCGGCTATCTCGCGCCCGAACTTAGCGGCGTAGTTCTGTGTGGTTCCGGTTCCTACCGTCGTGTAGAAATAGTCGTGCAGTTTAGCGAACTTGCCCTCTTTCTCATACGCGCGCATCGCATCGACAGGGATGCCTCTGTCCGGCACCTTGCACATTGCTTCCGGGTCAAAGCCGGCATGGATGGTCTTATACTCTCCGGCGGGCAGACTGTTTTTGCCAACTATACTGTATTTGCCCCACTTCTGAGCTGATGCGCTCTGTATCCTGTCAGGGTTGTCAAACGGGACCACGCCGCTCGAAGATACGAGGGCTATTTTGCACTTGCTGAGGTCCTTCACCGCGGGCGCAGGGGGGATCCGATCCGTTTTAGGTATGACAAGCTCTGTCTGGAACGGTTCGTTCGCGATTTTCTTAAGGAGCATATCTATCACGCGGTCTGCCGCCATACGGCCATCCGGCGCCGGTATCTCGGCTCGTATGCCGCGCGGGAAATACCCTTCCTCGTTCGCGGGAAGAAGCTGCTGTCCGGTCGCTATCTTTTCGGCGAACCTGGCCATGGGCTCAAGGTCTTCCTTCATAAACGTCGCTTTTCTTCCGCCCTTGAATATAAAACATGACCTTCTGTACTCTTCTACTCCGGGGTTCTCCTCGTTCATAGATGTTATCGCGGGCACGCCGTAGCGTTCCGATACGGCCTTGCAGAGAAGCCCGCATCCGACGCCGTAGCGCCCGGCCATAAAAGCGGGACCGGCGAAGAAGATATCGAACTCTTTCTTGTCAAGCCAATCAAAGATTTCAGCCAGGGCTTCGTCCGTATGATTCGTGATGTAGTTGTCACCGACCACGAACGTGTTCGTTATGTCGACATGCGGCATCATGCTGTTAAGTATGTTCGAACAGCCGACAAGCCCTTCATGGAAAATAGGCTTGCAGTCAGCCGCGTCCTCACCGCCGACCTGTCCGAAAAACTGGTTTATGTAGTGAATAGCTTTCATCTTACGCACCTCCTCGAATAATTAAAAATCAGCGCAGGTTCTCTTTGAATATCCGCTGATATGGTTGGCACAGAACATGCCGTTATTCTCCATAACGCATGAACCGTCAGGGTTTATACACCCTTCCCAGCCGCCGGAGTTGCCGTCGCGCGCCAAGGCCTCAAGCTCGCCTATCACTTCCATGGCGGGCAGCTCATAGAACTGGGATACGTTACCCGTGGTGACAAGAGCGTCGGTAGCCGGGTTCATAGAGACTAGCGGCTGAGATGCGCCGTCACGTCCCGTAGCTTCGTCTGAAAGACCGACGGTCTTAATCCCAAGCCTTTCAAGTTCCACAAGCATCGCGGTATAGTCGACATCGGGGTTGCCATACCCCTCTTCCACCACAACCGCCGCCTTTGCCCCAAGGTTTACCGCTATCTGTCCCGCCATCTGTACGCAGCGGACTTTTTCTTCCATTTTGGGATTAAGCGTCGACAGAATCACGCCAAGGAAATTGATGGTTTTGCCATGCTCAGAGTACAGGCGCTTTATCATAGGATTTGTTGTGAACTCGTACGTGGAAATCTTCGATGAGCTCGGCATAAAGCTGCCTGACACAAGACAGCCGTCAAGTATTTCATTGGGATGCATAAAAGTCGGGAGCATCCTGTTGCCGTCCCAGCCATAGACCAACGTATTGTAACCAAGGGCCTCCATCTGCGTCTGCGGCTGAAGGACATAAACCACGCCCGGGAGAGCCTTGGTCTTCTCGTCGCGATCCGGGAGAGGCGGAAGGTCGTAGACATCTGTCTGCTCCGGCTCAAGCCCGCGCACGCATTCCGCCACATGCTCGGCCAGCCTCATTGCGGCCCATCTTATGGCATGGTTTTTCTTCTGCTGCTCCCTCTGCTCGAACAGTTCGTCCGTATCCGCGACGAGGACAAGGTTCACCATATCTCCCCATATCGTGTAATGCTGATAGGGGCCGGCCATATCTATAAGCCCATCCTGAAACCCGCCCCAATGTTTGCCTACCGCAAGAAGCGAAACATCGCTCAGGACATGCGTCCTGCCCATTCCGGCCTGTCCGAGCGGCGACGTAACGCCTGGATACGCGCCCTGTCCTCCGCTAACCTTACATCTAAATTCCACTGATTCCTTGACGGGACAGAGCCTCACCTTATCGCCCGGACGGACTACTACAAGGTCCGCATCAGTGATATGCGGATCCTCGCGGACGACGCGAAGGGCATCTTCTTTGTCTACCGTCAGGATACCGCCGCTATAGGCCGTCTTATCCCCGAAGACTATGTCTTTTACCTTGAAACTGCCTACTTCAAGTCTCATACGATCTCCTCCTTGAACATGATTTTGTAGCAACGGATTTTGCAGTATCAAGAGACGTGCCGAAAGCGCCTCTCGCTCACAATTCCGTTTGTCATATAACCCCAAAAGAGCCTCCCTGTTCAATGAGGAAAAACGTGAACCGCGATGTCACGTTTTGCGTTATGCGCGTGTAACGCACATGCGCATAACGCAAGTGCGCGGCACGGACACGCCACGCGCTAAGGCGCTTTATCATGACCCTTCAGGCCGGTGTATTTGCTCTTAATAACGAATTCTCTGACAGGAGTGAAAGACGAAAAAGAGGAATGCCTTGGGAAACCAGCTGCGACTCAGGCAGGTCACACATCGCACACTGCGGCGCATGACAGTTTTTTGCCGTGTACACGCGACATCAGCCCTAACGCAACATTCAGGATACACACGTTATCAACCCATAAAAAGGACGCCCCCGCGAGGACCTTATCAGGCTTTAAACGATGAGTAAAACAGAGGCTGCCGTTCACTATTCCCCAATTGAGGTCCTCGAACGCGTAAAACTCCTCCCTTGCGCCTCCGCAAAGAAATGTCCTGCCTTTTACGGTCACACCGCCGTCTGAAACATAAAAGTCACCAAAATCATACGCTCCGCCGTTCTTGACGCGGGACAGCATCTCCGACAAGATCCTTTTCCCGACCGACACCCAATATTTATCGGTAAGATGTTCGTAAAAATCTTTCTGTTTCGTCTTTATTATGAAATCGCGTGTCTTTGTACCAAACACAGCGATGAAAGTGCGCCGAGGGAGGATACCTCCTCGCTTCTGGTCCACGCCCCAGCGCAGTTTTGTTATTTTTCTCATAGGGACAAGCTCGCCGCACCAAACAAAACCGTTTGGCGTTATCTCAAGCGTCTTCCTAAAAGGCCATACTCCGAACTCACATTTGAAAGCTATCTCGCGCTGCCATGAACACCCGTTTTCCATAAAATAGCCCCTCCAAACAACATATAAGCACACAGCAGCTATTGGGCTTTAGTGCTGATCCTGGTATAACCCGTTCCGGAAACTATCACGTAAAGCCTCTTTGCCTCGCTAAGCGGCGAGATCGGCTTTACGCTCACAGTCAGCGCGGGCGTGAGAGACTGCCACGCTCCGTCGTAAACGAACTGGTTAACCTGCGATTCAGGCCATATGTTAACCCTAGAGCTCCTGTAAGTCTCGCTTTTGTTCACAAGCGTACCGCCAAGCCATATAATAGTCAGGTCCGCATTTACAGCAGAGCCGCCGTGCCCCAGGACATAAAGCCTGAAGGGGCACTCTTCCGCCTGCGCCCTGGACATCCTGTCAGAGAGCCACAGCGCTAAGTCCTCGGCCTCCCGTGCCACTATCTGGTCGCAATCATCCTCTTTTATCGACGAAACAGCGATGCCTCCTGACAATATCGCAAGCACCAGCATGACCACGATCAGCTCTACAAGGGAAAATCCTCCGCCGCGCAGTTTGCCGCTAGGCATCCGAGGCATCTTCGGAACAGCTTGAAATCATCCAAAGATAGAATGGGTGCTCCTTCTTATACAGACGTCCCTCGCTGTTCATACAAGCGTGTTTGGTCCATCCCTCCGCTATAAGCTTATAGTCAGCCGCGCGCAAGATCCTGTATTCAAAGGTAACGCTGTGTATCTTGATCTCCGAGACACGGCACCAAAGCTGTATCTGATCGTCGTAGCGCGCCGGGTACTTATAGCGGCAGCGACTCTCAACAACCGGAAGAATGAGGCCGTCATCCTCCCACTTGGCATAAGGCACGCCCCAGGCCCGGCAAAGCTCGGTGCGCGCGATCTCAAACCAGTCAAGGTAATTTGCGTTATACACGACTCCCATCTTGTCCGTTTCGCTATAGCGCACCCTGATGGTCGCCGCGAGCCTATACTCGTTCTGCGCCATTTGCAGCACCCCCAGCCTTACTGCGCGTACGCGCAGCTGATCATTGTTTAAGAGAAAAACTTTGCGACTTGTTGCCTGTTTCTAAACCGCTAAGCCAAGCCGCCGCGTGTCAGATCACAGTTATATCGATCTCCTTGCGCGGTGGGAACTGCCTTGCGGGTTTAAGCAGCGGATACCCGAGCATCTGCGCGCCGCATATGTGCTCGTTTTCATTTATGCCCAAAAAATCGCGCAGCTTTGCATAATTCCTCGCCGCAGTGGTGACAAACCCGCCCCAGCATACTCCTGCCCCGACGCTATGGGCGGCGAGCTCAAGATACGTCAACGCTATGGCGCCGTCCTCCGGCCACCCGTATGCCTTGGGCACCAAGGCAAAGGCGATCTGCGGCGCACCGCGAAGAAGTGCGTCGTCTCCTTCCGCCGCTTTGGACATCATATACGAAGCCATGTTAAAAAAGCGGGAGGCAGGCTTCTTTGAGAGCTCGTCGCGGAGCCAGGAAAATGTCAGTTTCCTTATCTCGTCTGTTTTTTCACGCTCTGATGAGAGTACCCAGCGCACGCGCTGACTGTTCGAAGCGGTCGGAGCCATCCTGACTGCATCGAATATCTCCTTAAGGACTTCTTCCGAGATAGGCTCCTCTTTAAAACAGCGTGTGCTGCGGCGTGTCTTAAGCAGATTCAGGCCGGCAGCCTTCCCGGGCATTGCGAGACACTCAGTCTCCACAAGGTCCTCCGCCTTCAAAAACGACAGGCTGTTTGCAAGGCTCGGACAAAAAAGCACGCAATGACCGCACTTTATACAGCTGTTAGCATCCTTCTCGCCCATCTCCGGCATTCCTTTTTCATTGAACTTTATTATATTTGCCGGACAAATCTTAACACATACACCGCATTTAGTGCATTTAAGCGGATCAACAGAGAATACCTGCATTCTGACTCCTCCTTATAAAACAAAAATCAAAAAAATCGCCGGCAGCTCGCACCGCGCAGAATAATTTTAACACCACAAGCCCCGCTGGCAGGAAGTCGGGGTAAAACAGCCGATATAATACATGGCCTTATCTTAGTATGATTGGTCTTCAGCCTCGGGCTCCTCGTCATCTATTTGGACAAACCCCTCTTTGCCGCTTACGGGAATTTCCTGCACGTCACGAAGCGCGCGGCCTATGGCGCGAGAGCGTTTTCCTGCCGAATCAAGCTCCTTCCCGGCCTGGTCGATCTTCTGCTTTGTTTTCTCAAGAGCCTTGCCGAACTTATCGAACTCTGTCTTTACTTTGCCCAGTAATATCCAGACCTCGCTTGACCTCTTCTCTATGGCAAGCGTCCTGAACCCCATCTGCAGACTGTTAAGCAGCGCCGTCACCGTTGTCGGACCTGCCGGCACGACTCTATAGTCGCGCACAAGCATGTCGCTCAGCCCGTCTATTCGCAGGACCTCCGCGTAAAGTCCTTCTATCGGCAGATAAAGGATACCAAAATCGGTGGTGTACGGGGGCTCTAGATACTTGTCCCTTATGGCCTTGGCTTCTTCGAGCACGCGCAGTCTCAGCGATTTCTGCGCTTCCGCGGCAAGCGCGGGATCCCCCGATTCGGACGCGGCGACAAGCCGCTGATAATCCTCGAGAGGAAATTTGGAGTCTATGGGAAGCAGCACCGGGGTGCCGTCATCCACAGCGCCCGGAAGTGAGATCGCAAACTCGACCCTCTCCGTGCTGTCCGGTTTCGTAGCCACGTTTTCGACATACTGGTCGGGCGTAAGTATCTCCTCAAGCAGGTTGCGCAACTGCATCTCACCCCACATGCCGCGGACTTTAACATTGGACAGGACCTTCTTCAAATCCCCGACGTCCGAGGTCAGGGCCCTCATCTCCCCAAGCCCTTTGTGAACCTGCTCAAGCCTCTCGGATACAGTTGCAAACGCTTCCCCGAGGCGTTTTTCAAGCGTTGAATGAAGCTGCTCATCGACTGTGGCGCGCATTTTTTCGAGTTTCTCCTCGTTGCTTCTGCAGAGCTCGCCAAGCTTTGTTTCGACAGTCTGCCTCATTGCCTCCAATTTTTCTTCGTTCAGCCTGCTTATGTCGGTAAGCTGCTTTGAAAGTGTGCCTAAGCTCTCCCTTTGAAGGTCCCCTATCTCCTTTATCCTCTGCGCCTGGGTATCTCCGAGACACGAGATGCTTTTAGCCTGTTCCTCGCGGGAGGCCCGAGCCTCTTCGCGCTGTTCCTTTCTCATCGCGATAAGCTCGTCCTGGATGCCGTGCTCGGTCTCTTCCAGTACTCCTTCCATTCTCTGCAACCTCGACAGAAGCTCGCGCGCGGTCTGCTCCATAGTTCCTCCGCTCTCCTTGAGCTTTGATACTGTTGCCAGCACATACGCGGCAATGAACAGCAAAACAGCAGCAACACCTATGATCAGATACATAATTAAGGAACACCCCCAAATTTATCTCTGATTACATTATATTGCCATATCGCCCCACATGCCAAATTCAACTGCAGCTGCCGTCGTCATATGAAGCACCGGGCTTGCCCTGCCTGCGATGCGGCATGACAGATTGCCAACCCTCATGTGCATCGGATAGAATGTTAAGATAATAAATGGCTGTCTGGGCAAAAAAAGGAAGATTACGGCGCAGATGTGTCTGTTCAGCCCGCACAAACCCGGCTCATCCGCCGCAGAGCATAAACTCAGCAAGAGATTTACAGAAGGAGTGATCATGATGGCAAGGGTAAACATACCGAGGCTCATGGCGTCTTACTACACGGAACACCCCGACCCCGATGACAGCACGCACTCCGTTTCGTTCGGAACATCGGGACACAGGGGCTCCTCTTTTAAGCGAAACTTCAACGAAGATCACATAGCTGCGATCTCCCAGGCGATATCCGAATACAGAAATGAATGCGGGATCAACGGGCCTCTTTTCATAGGGATGGACACGCACGCACTCTCAGAGGCCGCATTGAGGACAAGCGTTGAGGTATTTGCCGCAAATGGAGTTGAGGTCCGCATCCAGGAAGGATTTGATTATACTCCGACACCCGTGATATCACACGCTATACTTTCGTGGAACTGCAAAGCAGGTGCGGCAGAAGCGGACGGCGTGGTGATCACTCCGTCGCACAACCCTCCGGAAGACGGCGGGTTTAAATATAATCCTCCGAGCGGAGGCCCGGCAGGCGTCGACGTGACATCTGCCATCCAAAACAGGGCTAACGAGCTGCTCTCTGGTAAACTGAACGGCGTCAGGCGCATGGATTTCAGAAGGGCTCTCTCGTGTGCTTGCGTGCGTTTCACAGACTACATCGCGCCGTACGTGGACGGACTCGGTGCAGTGCTTGACATGGACGCGATAAGGGATTCGGGCGTTAAAATAGGCGCAGATCCGCTCGGCGGCTCCGGCGTTCACTTTTGGGACCATATCATCGATCGTTACAGGCTAAACATTGACGTAGTAAACAGGGATGTAGACCCGACGTTCTCATTTATGCCGCCGGATCATGACGGCAAGATCCGCATGGACTGCTCCTCACCGTACGCCATGGCCAAGCTCGTCGCGCTGAAGGACAGATATGACATATCGTTCGGCAACGACCCGGACTACGACCGGCATGGCATAGTTACCAAGAGCGGACTTATGCAGCCCAACGCGTACCTTGCTGTCGCGGTGAGGTACCTCTTTACGCACCGAAACAGCTGGAACGGCAAGGCTATGGTAGGCAAGACGGTCGTTTCAAGCTCAATTATAGACAGAGTCGCCGTATCTCTCGGAAGGCGGCTGTTTGAGGTTCCTGTCGGATTTAAATGGTTCGTTGAAGGCCTCCTTTCAGGCACGCTTGGGTTTGGCGGGGAGGAGAGCGCGGGCGCGACATACGTTAAAAAGAACGGGACAGCATGGACTACGGACAAGGATGGTTTTGTGATGAGCCTGCTCGCTGCCGAAATACTCGCAGTGACTGGCAAAGACCCGTCGGAGAACTACTCGGACATAGTATATGAGTTCGGTATGCCGTTTTACTCGCGGAAAGACACTCCGGCCACAGCGGAGGAGAAAAAAAGGCTTAAAAACTTAACTCCGTCGGACATCTCGTCCGTCACTTTGGCAGGCGAACCCATAGAGGAAAAGCTCACACGCGCTCCGGGCAACGGCGCTCCAATAGAAGGGCTGAAGGTCATCGCAAAAAGCGGCTGGTTCGCGGCTCGCCCGTCCGGCACGGAGGACATGTACAAAATTTACGCGGAGAGCTTCAAAGGCGAGGAACACCTTCGGGCAATAAACGAAGAGGCTGAGATGATCGTCTCAAAGGCGATCAGGCGATGACGAAGAACGGCGCACGGCCGTTCTTCGTCATTTCCAAACCGAGCTCAGCCTCGCATATTCCACACCGTCGTCAGGGTGTCTCAGAGAGTGGAGGAATTTCCTCCCGCCAGTCAGCCCCACTTCCTGAGAAACACACCTTACCCTTATTCGCGGGATGGGAAGTAAAAACTCCCCTTCTACTGACATCGGCGCCATATCTTCGGGGACCTCATGAGGAACCGTGTCAAGCGCCCAGCCGAAATATGCGGTGTGGTTTGCGTGGTTGTTGATGTCAAGGTCCTGCCAGCGCACTTTCCATACATCATCGACAGTCACGTCAGTAACATCAGGGACAGCGACGTCGCGCGGAAGCTCGTCAGATATTCTCTCCATCAGCGGCGAAACAATCTCACATTTATCGAGGCGAATGATGCGGGATCTCAAGACATCTATCAGCAGCCACCATGTATACGCGCTGCCTATAGGCTCCCCGTAAATGTTTCTTAGAATAAATGTCCTCAGCGAAAAGAGGTTACGGTACGGCTCGGCATACGTTCTGACCGCTATTGCGGAATCTTCTTTCACCGGGTACCTGGTGAGATCTATGCGGTATTTCCGCAGGACCCATGTGACGCCGTGCTCCAGCGTCTGTCTCACGGAGAGGCCATACTTTGACGCGTCCTCGTCGGCAGCTTCCTGAAGCATCTCGAGCATCGAGACAAATTTAAAGCGCCCCTTAGGGTCTATGGCGCCGAACGGTATGTTTTTTTCAGTTTCAGTCATCTAAATAACTATCAAAGTAGCCCTGTATATGTACGACGGGAGTCCCCTTGTCGCCGGAGCCGGAAGTGAGATCACACAACGACCCTATAAGGTCTGTAAGCCGTCGCGGCGTCGTGCCCAGCGTGGAATGGCCAAACCTGTCAAGGCGGTTTTTTGACGCTATGGCTTCACGCACCGCTTCGGAGGGATCTTTGTCCCCGGCGTTGTCAGCAACGTATTTAAACTTGACCTCCTTGGGCATACCCTCGAGTCCGTCGGTATAGCCGGGAGAGACAACGGGGTCGGCAAGTTCCCATATCCCGCACACAGGGTCTTTGAACGCGCCGTCGCCATAGACGAGGACCTCTATTTTCCTGCCTGTGCGCCGTATGAGCTCCTCCTGAAGCTTGCGGACAAACTCCCCGCTATTCCTGGGGAACAGCTTGACGGACGTATCATTCGTATAGTTAGAGCCAAGAAGGCCGTATTCTTCGTTGAAACCGGCGCCCTCCCGCACGGGTTCACTGCATATGTCTTCCAAAGTAACGGCATAAGCTCCGGCGTTTCTCAGTATATCTCGATGCAGCCTGCGCGAATGTATGCTCGCGACTATGACTGTATTTGAAAATTCAAGAGCGGCTAAAGGGTTGTTTGCGAAATGGACGGAAATCCTCAGCGGGTCGACTTCCTTATAGAGGCGGACATAGTCTATCCCCGTGAACGGATGGCGGTATTCCCCAAATACGCTGTAATATTCATCCTCGCCGAAACACTCGCCTGAAAGCTTCGCGCTTTTGAGATAAAAGTCCTCCGGATCCACTATACGGTTGCCAACCTCATCTGACGGATATGAGAACACTATATGAAGTTTACCTCTGATGCCCGCGGCTATGCCCCTCAGAAGCTGGTAAAACCTGTTACGGCTCAGTATCGGGAATACGAGAGCGGCGTCGCCTTCCGGGACCCTTCTGCACACATCCTCCGCTATGTCGTCTATGGTCACGTAGTTACCCTGGGAGCGTGCAACCAATGACTCTGTGACACCTATGATATCCCTGTCGCGGAAACAGAACGGGTCATTTTCAGATCGTGACGCTTCGATCAGCCTATCGGCAATGATCGTTATTATATCAGCTCCGCTCGTAACCACAGGCAGCCTTATTCCTCTTGAAACCGTACCGACATAACGCATATAATCGTTCCTCCGGATAATATGTAATCGATCAAGAACACAACATATAATTCTACCATTAAGCAGCCGTTTTAGATGTTTTTTTATTTTACAGACACCGGCATCGGTACATGAACGGCACAAAGGACACGTTTCAGCCTTAGCGCAGCCTTAGCGCAGCACGTTTAAAATGATCATGTTTGCTTGACACCTCTAAAAAGAGGATGTATCATCTCTTCCAATAAAAACACACTTACGCTCTTGACAAAGGAGGCTCGCAGGCATGAACGGAAAACTTTTCAACGGTCGTTATTATTACGCTTATGCTTATCCTCGCCGCAATCATGCCTCGGGGCAAGTGCTGTTTACTGCGAAGTCAAGCTCTGCGTAAGTAAGTTTTTAAAAAGAGCAAAACCTTCAAAGACCGCCGGCTCCGAAGCCGGCGGTCTTTTTTTTTATTATATATGCACAGTGCATAGCATGCAGCGTCAGGCATACGCAGCGAATCTGCGAGTGGTATATCGAATAGAAAGAGGGAATGTGTGATGTTTGAAACTGATATTTGGGTAGTACTGTCAGGAGTGTCGCTTCTTTGGAGCACAGGCTGGTCCGTTGTCAAAATATTAAGGCGGGTAAAATAAAATGCTGAAGTTCGCCCCGCTTTGGATAGGATATGCGGTTCTGCTTGTAGTGATCGCAAGATACGCGCGCAGCAGGGATGCGCTGCTGCCTGGGAAGGTTAACGTCGCTATACAGGCGCTCGCATACGTTGCGACATACATATCGGCCGTGGCCTTGGTCGGCTTCGGCGGGTTATGTTACATGTTCGGCATGCAGATGCTTCTTATAGCCGCGGGCAACGTATGGCTCGGCACGTGGTTCGTCTACCGCTACCTGGCATGGCCTACGCGCATTTGGCAAAGAAAGCTCGGTTCCAGGACTCCGGCTGAACTGCTGTCAAAGGCTTATAAAACGGCTTTTTTGCAAAAGTTTGTAGGACTCATATCCGCAATACTGTTGATCGTTTACGGTTCGGCAGTATTTAAAGGGGCCGCCGTCATGCTGTCGGGAGTACTGCCAATCTCTGTCGAGACCGCTTTAGTGGCGCTGGTAGCAATAGTAGGCATAAGCGTAGTATGGGGCGGGCTTCGCGGGGTGCTCTACACAGAAGCGATACAGGGACTCATCATGGTGGTCGGAGTCGCGCTGCTGCTTGCGGCGCTGCTTAACGCCGTCGGAGGTCCTGTCGCCGGGTTAAGAGAACTGGCGTCGCTGCCTGCTACGAAGGCTGCCAACAACGGTTTTTTAGCGCTGAGCGACGGACCGGCCGGGCTTAACATCATATTCCTGACGCTTGTCACATCCGTCGGCATATGGGCTCAGCCGCAGCTCATTCAGCGCCATTTCGCGCTTAAAAGCGCCGACGAGACCCGAAAGGCCGCCCCGATGGCGATGCTTGCCCTTTCCCTCGTCGTGGGAGGCGCCTACTTCGCAAGCGCCCTGTCCAGGCTCTTGCTGGGAGATAAGATTACAAATCCAGACATTGTGATGCCAACGCTTGTGCACATGCTGCTCCCTGCGATAGGCCAGCAGATCTTCGCGCTGGCCATAGTATCGGCGTCGCTGTCCACAGCTTCAGCGCTCCTCCACATAGCGAGCGGAAGCCTTGGCAGGGACGTCCTCGGCAAAGAACTTCATGGCTGGTCATGGCGGGCTGCGGTAATTATGTGCACCATTTTCTGCGGTTTGTTCGCAATTAAGAGCTCTTCCATAATAGCTCTCATCTGCGCCACAAGCTGGACTATTTTAGCCTGCACCATACTCGTGCCATACATTGCGCTTCTGGTCATGGGTCCTAAAGCCGGTCCGACTGCGGCCGTGATGTCGTCAGTCTGCGGTTTTGCCGGGACCATGGCATGGTACCTGCTGGCATACGCGCCGACGTCTTCCGGTATGACTGGTCTTGCCGCGCCTGGCTGGCTGGGGGCCGTACACCCTATAGTCCCTGGCATATTGCTGTCATTTATGGCCTTCGTCGCGTTTTCATCCAGGACCGCCGTCAGGACGGAGTGTCAGACGGCTGAGCTTAGCTAGAAACACGTAATAAAGGGCATCCGCACGCCATATTGTGCCACAGATGGCGTGCGGATGCCCTTTAAATCACGGCTTGGCGGCCATGCGAGCATGGCCGCCGCATTTTACTTTTTTTTCAGATACTCGACCGCGGACGCAAGCGATTCGTATGCGTCCGGAGGCAGCGCGTCCATACCGCCGTTCGCTGTTTCCCTCGATCTTACAAATTCCAGTCTGTCGTTCATCCGGTTGATGAACTGCTGCTTATACGCCAAATCAGAAAAATCAACTTCAAATCCGGGTATCTTGAGCATTTCCATCCCGGGAACACCTCCGAGAGAGACGAAATCAGCGGTGCCCTCAACTATGGATTCAAGTATACTGAGCGTCGTGTTTTTATCCACCTTCTTGTCCATAAATGAGCCGGTGTTTAAGATATAACACTCCACTCCATCCTCAAACAGGCTGCGGAAGCGTATATAGTCCATAGCCAGCGGATAGGTTCTGAATGGGTTGGCGTAGCTCTCTATGACAAGAGCGTCGGGGTCGACCCCAGGAGCCAGACGCTCAGCTGAAGTACGGCGAGTTGCAAGCGTGGCGCCCATGACAGCCGCAAGCGACGCTCCTTTAAGTTTGACTACCGGCGGCAGAGTAGGATCCTTCATAAGCCAGCATATGGCGTTAAGCGGCTCATCGATGCGGTCTATCCTGTCAGGCGACCAGAAACGCGACTTTACCGCACGCCCGTTGCCGTTGCGGATATCTTCGCTGACAACTATCAGCCTGCCGTCTTTATCCCGCGTGGCGCCGCAGTTCTGAAGCGTGAGCAGGAACTTGTTATCTTCGCAGCCCATGGGATAGTCCTGCATTTTGTCGAAATACGCCGGTTCAAGGGCTATGGCATATTTCTCCTTGACATTTATTACGACGGCGTCGTCATGTAATACGGTGACGTCATATTTTCCGTTGTGCTTCGCATGTGTTATCGTGGATTTTCCTGAGCCTGAGAGCCCGAACACAGCGAGGACAAATTTTCTGTTACTGCCGTCTCTCAGTTTATAACGCTTGAGTCCGCCGTGGCACGACGCGTAACCGTTCCTTGCAGCGGCGCCCCACGCGAGCGTCAAAGTCCCCTTCTTACACTCACCGAAGTAGCGCATCCCAAGTATAGCCGCACAGTTCTGCTCCGGCGAGAAAAACGACAAGCCCAGCGGATATGCCGGATTCTCCCAATAAGGGTCAAGCAAGACAAATATATCGCCGTCATCCTTAAGCGGGCGTGATCTGGCGTAACGCTCGGCGTACTCATCGTTTATATACTGAAAATTGAGCATCCAGCTGTAAATGTTGTTTTCAAACCCCTCCGGCGCCAATATATTGGCTTTGACCATAAAGTCTTCATCAAGCCCCACGACTGCCTCGGCCCGGTAGCACCTGCGGAAACGAATATTGTATACCGCTTCCCTCAGTATCGTCGCGTACTCCTGAACAGGAACATCAGGATAGCCTACTATGCGGCGCGCGGCCGCGCAACGCCCATACACGGCCCCGTCGTTGAAAAGGAGCACGTTGGCATCGGCAGGAAGCCCGAGATCAGCCGGACGATAGACCGGCATGCCGGTGAGCTCGACTGTGCCGGGGCTCTCCTTGGCAAGAGAGTATGCCTCATGCAGATCTGCTATGCGCGACACGTTATTGCCGTAAAACGCGGTCTCTATTATCGACCGTACAGGTATTGAATTAAGCTTTTTGAAGCTGCCAATATCTGAAAAGTACCCCTGCGTGCTCATCTGAATCTTCCTTCCATGAGATATTGTGTGTTTTTGACGCACTAGGCTGTATGGCAGCTCCAAGGCCGTCTATACACGCATAGCTTAGCTCAATATCTAAAGTTGGCAATAGCGCTGGGCTGAAGGAAACGATTTCTGAATGATTTCTAAATAGTAAAAAAAATCAGCCAGGATAAAAGCCCTGGCTGACCAATGTCATAACTTTGCAAAAATTAAGGCCTTATTTCAGTCTTACCGTATAGCTCAAAGATAGTATGTGCGCGGTGCTGTCATGGACATAGGCGTAATCGCCATAGCCTTCGTAAGGGCTGTATTTTTCGCCGCTTATGGTCCTGTTTTTAATCCACATATATCCCCAGGCAAACGCAAGCTCTGAGTTCGGATTTCCACGGTACTTAAATCCTATGCTTGCAGTCTGCCTATCGCCGGTCGGAACCATGAAATCTATTGTCCTATCCGGGATCGGGCTATTGTCATACGAATAGCCGCAAAGGATGCTCCATCTGTCGTTCAGCCTGCGCTCTAAGCCTGCCTGATAACGCCAGACGTTCTCCCAGTCCTTTACGTCATTTGAAGATGTTACGCCAGGGAAAGGAGGCGGCAATATCGACCTGTCAAATATGACGTTCAAAGCGTCGTACGTGCTCCACTTGGTGTATATCGCCCCTATTTCAACCCTGGTCCTATCGTCAAAACTATGGCCAAGTCCCAAGGTCAGACTGTCCGGAAGCGTAACTGACCCGTGCCCCTTAGTGCTTTGCCCGGGATACGTAAGGTTTATGTCAGCGTCCATATTCTGTTCCACCTTGGAACGGTATACAGCTGCAAAATGTGTTTTTTCGGTGAAATCATAGTTGAACGCCAAATTCCATCCGAGAGCTATGTTGTCGCCGTCAAGCTCAAAATCGGCATCAGGCAGCCCTTGGGCCATCAGCGAGGTCGGTATCTTTTTCTTTATGTCAAGCGCTATGTACATAATATCGGCGCCAGCCGCTACAGAAAGCTTCGGCGTCAGCTTGTACGCAATCGTCGGCTGCACGCTCAGGCTGGTTATCTTGGCGAGGTAACTGTTATAAGCGCCAGGAAAGGAGGGGTCGTACTGCGTCGAATTGCCGAACCGCGTAAACACGCCAAGTCCAAGCCAAAGTCTTTCATTTTGCTGCCGCACATAGTAAACGTTCGGCACCCACCCGACGGCCTCTGTGTTGCTTAAAGTCTTGCCGTCTGTTGCCCCTCCATGGAAGTCAGCTCTCCCCCGGGGGTTTATGTATGACAACCCACCGGCGAACCACTCCCCCTTGAGTTTTGTGATGCCGGCAGGGTTATACGCAAGCAAGGACGGGTCGTCTTCCGCAAACATATACGCGTCTGCCATGCCAACACCGCCGGCGGACCATTCGTAAATAGCGAAACCATCGGCAAACGCCGCGCCCGGCATAACGCAAATCACGGCGGCAATAAGGAAAAGCAATCTTTGCACTCTCTTCAACAGATACAGCTCCTTATGGGAAAGTCAGATTTTTCGTCTCTTTTTCGAACCCGACGTTCCGGGAACTACCGATATCTTGATCTTAACCGGAGCCGGATCGTCGTAATATGCGGTAAAGTCGGCAAGGGTCCGCGAACTGAGGTAACGCACAAAAGCGCGCGTAAGCTCGTCCATCATCTCCCCTATAAAGCACGGTCTGTTTTTACATCCGTCGAGACCACAGCCGTTTGCTGCGAAATTGCCTCCAAGAAGCTCAAATAACTGGCTCAGCAGCGTTTTTTCCGGCGCACAATCAAGCATATAGCCACCGCCGGGGCCGCGCACGGATTTTATAAAGCCTCCTCTGTGCAGACGCTGAAGGACTTTAGAAAGGCGGGGTTCCGGTGTGCCAAGCGCCGATGCCATCTTTTGTGTCGACATGCACCGGCCCCGCACCCTGGCAAGCTGTCCGAGAGCGTGAAGGCCAAGTATCAATGGCTCGGGCAGGGTAACTATAGGGTTCAGTATATTTTCCTCCCCTCATAAATAGTGGAATACAGGATATTCTATTCCGGTTTAATGCTCGGGTCAAGAACGGGGCGGCCGCGCGTGAGACATCGCTGAAGGAATGTCAGACACAGAGCGGAAATATCGTATCCTGCGGCACAAGCGCAGGGGTCAAGAGATATATAAATATAGCGTAATTTATGATAAACTGCTTAAAAGACGCTCTCATAGGAGGAAGTATTTTGTCAGAGTCAATAGTCACGCGTTTTGACAGTGAAAACCCCTGCTGGACAAAAGAATTGCTTGAGCTTGCGGGAGAGGATACGGAGGACCTTCCGGAGCTTGTGCGCAACGGCACTCTTGAACTCAGGGACGGGATATATGCGCTTTCCGACGCCGGAATTTTGGAATTCAGGCGCATAGCCTCAGAGCTCTTTCTTGAGGGCGAACCGGGCATCCCGCCTGCGGACATAAAACGGAGCGTTGACCGAACCAGATTACGGTTGCTTTTGGATAACGCCCATGTCCAGCGCTGGGGGTTAAAGGATTTTAAGACAAACGTATCTCTGCCCATAAGGCCCGCGCTTGCGCGAGAAGAGATGTTCTCGCTCGAGAAAGGCCGGCTTAAGTGGCTTTACACAAACTCGCCCGTATGGAAAAAGATCGAGGAAGAATTCCCTACCGCAAGCATAGAGAACCGCAGCCTGGATCTGGTCCCAAAGGAGAGGCTTATGAAGTGGTGCGAAAAGAACTGTCCGCATGCCGGGAGCCTCGACGTGGATCTTCTGTATCTTTGCCGCTACGACTTCATGCAGTACAAAGATTTCCAGGGACATCCTAACGACGACTTGAGACTTATAAACACAGACAGATTTCTATTTATATTCCCGGGGCCGCATGAAGAGGACAACCTTGAGACCATCGGGAAATTCCACATATGGCTTAACGGCCTTAGGCGCATGATAATACCCGGTTATGTCGACAGGGATACCCAGGAACAGGACAGCGTAAGCTGGCTGATATTTGCGCTTGATACGGAAAAAGAGGCAACGGCCTTCGTCCAAGGTCTTTCACGCTACGGCGAAGAGCTGGTGAGTAACGCCAATCCATGCGAGATTTGGGCCATATCTTTCGAGGCCCTTGAAAACGCCGAAGAGAGGCGCGAGCTGATATGGGAGCTTCTGCCCGACCTCGCGCACCCTATACAAAGGACATTGATGTAACGCGTCTGTAAGGAGGCAATGAGGTGTTTTTAAGTTACGTGCTGGAAGCTATTATGTTGATATGTTTTGCCGCGGCTTGGCCCGCGTCCATACATAAATCCTGGGTCAGCAGGACAAGGAAGGGCAAGAGCCTCTTCTTCCTGCTGATAGTGCTTGTGGGATACATGGCCGGCATCGCGAAGGTCCTCGTTGCCCAGGAGACTCCGTTCCTTCTGATTCCGTACACTCTCAACACCACTTTTGTGGTATGCGATATACTTCTGTATTACAGAAACTACAGGATAGATGAGAACAAACCGGTGCTTTTCAGCAAAAAAATAATCTGAAAGCGCGCATGCTATGGGATTGCGGCATAGCGCGCTTTGCAAACTATTTAGCGCAGTGTGAGATCACCTCAGTCTTGGCATGGAAAGCGCGCTTCCCGTAACTGCTATGCCGCCCATGGAAGTGCACCGCAGCTCAAGCGGCAGCATCACGCCCGTTGCATAGACAGCGTCAACGGTGTCGTCGAGCGTGATCGCGTTGACGTATCCTCCGAGGATCATATCCGCGCAGACAAACGCCTGTGACGCAAAAGAAGCATTCCTGGTGTGGCATGGTATCTCTACTGTGGCCTGAACTAAGTCGCAAACAAGCCCCATCGCATTTTGGAACATTATGGCCGCTGCGTCCGCGGCCTGCCGCGCAGTGCCCCCGGCGGCCTCTGCTACAGCAGCCGCAGCCATAGCCCCGGCCGCCCCTATCTCTACCTGGCAGCCGCATACCTCAGCGGCGAAAGTCCCCCTCGTCGCAAGCACCCAGCCGACAGCTCCGGCAGCCCACATTGACCTTAGGACATCACCACGTGAAATTTTCATATCTTCAAGCATAGTGACTGCAACGCCAGGGATGACGCCGGCGGAACCTCCGGTTGGCGCGGCGCATACTATGCCCTGTCCGCTGTTGACCTGCATGGCTGCCATGGCGCGAGCCGCGGCCCTTGTGTGAATGCCGCCCAACGCGAGCCTCCCCTCTTTTTCTGCCTCCATTATCTTGTTTGCGGTGGGGTGAAGAAGGAACATTTGCGGGCAATTATCCGACAGCCCAAGCTCAACGGCGTCCAGCATGACCTGGAGTCTTCTGTCCATCTCTGCGTCAAGAGTTTCTTTGGGCATGCCGAGAAGCGTCGATTCATACTCAAGCGCGGCCTCGCCGAGCGTCATGCCATGAGCGTCCGCGTATCTTAGCATCTCCTCGGCCGAAGAGAAGATCCTGCTTCCCCTTATTGGGAAAAATACCGGGCCTGAATGCCAGACGCCGGTAACGCCGTCTGCCGTTTTAATCTCCTGTAAAAAAGAGTCCTCTATCGGATAAGGTGTGGTCAGAAAGAAAAAATTCTTATCGCCGTCCGACTCTGCCGTCAGCTCCCCCAAACCCATGAGCCTCTCCCTGACTTTGGGGGCCGTGCTCTCCACGGCAAGACAATAGGAGTCTCCCGTAAAATTCACGCGCCGGCCGTTCAGGTAACGAAACAGGACAGAGCCTCCGCCCGTCGAATCCGCCACTGCCGAGAACAGTGAACCGTCGTTAAGCAGCGCCTCAATCTTTATGCTGTTAGGATGGCACGCCTCGGGAAAACTTTTGACCACAAAGTCTATATTTACACCGTACTGCTTAACAAGCTCCAGAGCGCGCTTAAAGCGGGCGTCAGTCAGCGGAATGCCTAGTATACCCGTAACGAGCGCAAGATCGCTGCCCTGTTCATGGTACACCTCGGCGATGGACGAGCCGGGTTCGAAATAGAACTTAACCTCAGCGGAAAGCTCTCCCATCAGGTTCCTGCAAATACGTCCGATATGGTAAGGACCGGCCGTATGTGAGCTTGAACTTCCGGGCATTATCGGCCCTATTACGTTATTTAGAATGCTTGCCGCGTTCATGTGATATCCCCTCCTTGATAATCCACTAATATTTAATTTTTTTAAGAGACTCCCGCTGTCAGTTTAATTTTTTCAGGCGCGGGATTGCCTGTTAAAGCTCTATTTATTACAATGCATGCTTAGGCGTATGGTTCAAATAATACCACAAGCCGCATTCGGAGTTACGATAGTATATCGGATGCCAACGATGTCTGAGCGATATCAGAAAAAACCGCGCTGTGCGGCATCTGTTCAGATCAGCAAACGCCATGCGCAACCGCAAAAAAATGAAGGGGACGGTCTTCAAAATGAAACGAGACGGCAGCGAGAGACACATTGACATCCTCCGCGCCTTTTTAAAGAGAAAAAACATAGAATGTTCAGCACAGCGCTACGCTATCGACGGCTTTGGCGCCATGGCGCAGGGGCTGTTCGCGTCCCTCCTTATCGGGACTATTTTCAACACGATAGGGACACAGACCGGACTTGCTGTCTTCAATACAATGGGCGGCTACGCAATTTCCGGAACCGGGGCAGCCATGGCTATATCTGTGGCTGTCGCGCTCAAGGCGCCGCCGTTCGTGGTTTTCACGCTTGCGGGGGTAGGTCTGGCCGCGAATAAACTTGGGGGCGCCGGCGGGCCGCTTGCCGTGTATTTTGTATCCGTCATTGCGGCTGAGGCCGGCAAGGCCGTGTCGAAGGAGACCAGAGTCGACCTGCTCGTCACACCGTCTGTCACTCTCGCGACAGGTATCCTGCTTTCCCTGTGGCTGGCCCCTCCGATAGGAGCGGCTGCAAGCCGGATAGGCGACGTCATTATGTGGAGCACTAACCTGCAGCCATTTCTGATGGGCATAGTAGTCTCTGTGACCATGGGCATAGTATTGACGCTGCCTATAAGCTCTGCCGCGATATGCGCGGCCCTTTCGCTTGTCGGGCTCGCCGGCGGCGCTGCGGTCGCCGGCTGCTGCGCGCACATGATAGGCTTTGCGGTCATGTCCTACCCTGAAAACAAGATCGGCGGCCTTATCGCGCAGGGGCTTGGGACATCCATGCTTCAGATGCCAAACCTTGTGAGAAATCCACGATGCTGGTTGCCGCCGGTCATAACTTCGGCCATCACCGGCCCGCTTGCTACATGCGTATTCAAAATGAATATGAACGGCATACCGATCTCGTCCGGCATGGGCACGTGCGGCCTCGTCGGGCCTATAGGCGTTGTAAGCGGATGGTACACGCCCGTGGAAAAGGCCATCGAAATGGGCGGATACCCGATAACGCCAGGTGCTTTTGAGTGGCTCGGGCTCGTTCTCATATGCTTCGTCCTGCCGGCGCTCCTGACATGGCTGATCGCGATGCCGCTGCGCAGGGCCGGGTGGATAAAACACGGCGACCTTAAGATCGAGTGCTGATAAACATAACCTAAAAATGACGATAATAATATAATATATTAAGGAACTTCGCTTACAGGTCTTTTTTTCTTACGCCTTTTGCCCTGCAGCGAGTATAATTTAAAAGGTGACTTCAACACAGCGGCGTCCGTTCCATACTCTGATATGACGGAGGTAAGACATGGCTCACAACCACACTCACGGGTCGGTCTATTCCAGGCTGGCAGAGAGGCTGAACAGGTTTCCGCAGCGCGCCCCTGAGTCTAAACTTCTATTCGATATATTAAAAATGCTGATGACGGAAAAAGAAGCCGGGTTAATGGCTCAGTTGCCGATAAAACCATTCGGCGCCGACAGAGCCGCCTCTGTTTGGAAGATGTCTGAACCGGAAGCCCAAAAAGTGCTCGATGAGCTCGCCTCTCGCGCGCTGCTCGTAGACATCGAGCAGAACGGCAGACAGATATACGCAATGCCGCCCCCTATGGCGGGCTTTTTTGAATTTTCGCTGATGCGCGTACGCGACGATATAGATCAAAAGGCGCTGAGCGAGCTTTTTTACCAATACATAACGGTGGAAGAAGATTTTATGCGGGATCTCGTCTGCGACACTGAAATACAGATGGGGCGCATTTTCCCACAGGAGCCGCAGATACCGGACGAATATGCGCTGCTTGTATTGGACTACGAGAGAGCCTCTTACGTAATAGAAACCGCCTCTCACATAGGGATAAGCATGTGTTATTGCAGGCATAAGGCCATGCATCTTGGAAGAGCGTGCGACGCTCCTATGGACATATGCATGACTTTCAATACGACCGCCGCCACTCTGATCAAGCACGGGCACGCAAGAGCCGTGGACAGCTCGGAATGCAAGGATCTGCTACAGCAGGCGTACGATCACAATCTCGTGCAGTTCGGCGAGAACGTAAGAAAGCAGGTAAACTTCATATGCAACTGCTGCTCCTGCTGCTGCGAGGCTCTGCTTGCGATAAAACGGTTTGGCGTCGCTCAGACGATATGTTCGAACTTCATTGCCCAAGCTAAAGACGACAAGTGCACCGGATGCGGAAGATGCAAAGGCATATGCCCGGTAGAAGCCATCGAGATTAAGGAGTCACAAGGCGCTGCCAAGGCTTACGTGGCGCCCGACAGGTGCATTGGGTGCGGAGTATGCGTGAGGCGCTGCTCATCGGGCGCCCTTAAACTTGAGCCCAGATCTGACAGAATGATAACCCCGCTTGACACAGTACACAGGGTCGTCGCGATGGCTACTGAGCGCGGATGTCTTCAGGAGCTTATTTTTGACAACAAAGTCCTGTTCAGCCATAGGCTGCTTGCGGGCGTTTTAGGCGCCGTGCTGAAACTGCCGCGGCTAAGGCGCTCACTTGCCCGGGCGCAGTTGAATTCAAGGTACTTGGAGGCAATGATAACAAGATTTGGCTGCAAAGATTAAACGTCGTAACACCGGAACCGAGGTATCCGGCTAAAAACAGCGGCTGCTTTTCAGTTTTGAATCTTCAAATGTCACCGTCAGCGATCTTAAAAGACAAAAAAAGAGGAGTGACCTGCAATGCCCAAAAAAATGCTGGCTCTTGTAAAAGAAAAACCAGAGGCAGGGCTGTGGATGCGAGAGGTTGACGTTCCTGAGGTCGGACCGAACGATGTGCTCATAAAGATCAAAAAAACGTCGATATGCGGCACAGACCTCCACATCTACAACTGGAACGAATGGTCACAAAGGACCATCAAGGTGCCAATGGTAATAGGACATGAGTTCGTAGGTGAGATAGTGCGGCTTGGGAGCCATGTAGGAGGCTGGCAAATCGGCGAACGAGTGTCGGGCGAGGGGCATATAGTATGCGGCACGTGCCGCAACTGTCTGGCCGGGCGCAGACATTACTGTCCGAACACGGTAGGCGTAGGGGTAAACCGTGACGGGGCCTTCGCCCAGTACCTTTCAATACCGACGACAAACGTATGGCGGTGCGCGCCAGAAATACCGGATGACATAATTTCATGCTTCGATCCGCTTGGAAACGCGACACACACCGCTCTTCAGTTCGATCTTATTGGAGAGGATGTCCTGATAACCGGCGCGGGCCCTATAGGTATGATGGCCGCCGCGATATGCCGCCATGTCGGTGCCCGCAACGTAGTGGTGAGCGACCTCAACGATTACAGGCTCGACCTTGCGAAAAAGATGGGCGCAACTAGAGCCGTAAATGCAAAAAAAGAGAGTCTCCGTGACGTTATGCATGAACTTGGAATGAGGGAAGGGTTCGATGTCGGGCTGGAGATGTCCGGCAGCCGCAGCGCCCTCGCCGATATGGTGGACATAATGTACAACGGCGGGCATATAGCGCTGCTTGGTCTGCTTGAACCGGGTGCCATGATAGATTGGGATAAGGTCATCTTTCATGGCCTGACCTTAAAGGGGGTATATGGGCGCCAGATGTATGAGACGTGGTATAAGATGACCACGATGCTTCAGAGCGGCCTGGACATAAGCAAGGTCATAACGCACAGGTTCGACGCAAGGGACTTTGAGGCGGGCTTTGAAGTAATGAACAGCGGACGGTCCGGCAAAGTAGTGCTCGACTGGCAAAATCTTTAAATATTCGGGGGGGAAAAAGATGAAAAGCGCGTTCGCCGTCATTTCAAAAACAGTCGACGAGATAAAAGAGCAGGGTCTCTATAAACCAGAGCGCATAATCACGACGCCGCAGCGCGACGTTATAGATACGACAGTCAAAAGCGGCGTGATAAACATGTGTGCCAATAACTACCTAGGCCTTGCCGACAACCCCAGAATTATAAAAGCAGCCAGGGAGGCTTACGACAAATGGGGCTACGGCCTGGCATCCGTTCGTTTCATATGCGGGACGCAGAAGATACACAAAGACCTTGAAAGCGCGATAAGCCGGTTTTTAGGCACAGAAGATACAATACTCTATTCATCCTGCTTTGACGCAAACGGCGGGCTGTTCGAGCCGCTGCTCGGCGAAGAGGACGCCGTGATAAGCGATGAGCTGAACCACGCGAGTATAATCGACGGAATACGTCTGTGCAAGGCAAAAAAATTCCGCTACAAGAACAACGACATGGGCGACCTGCGCACACAGCTTGAGGCGGCAAGTGGTTCGCGCGTTAAAATCATAGCTACGGACGGAGTATTCTCCATGGACGGGTACATAGCGGACCTAAGATCGATATGCGACCTTGCAGATGAATTCGACGCGCTGGTCATGGTGGACGACAGCCACGCGGTGGGCTTCATGGGAAAGCGCGGCAGAGGCACGCATGAGCTGTGCGGCGTGATGGGGCGTGTGGACATAATAACCGGGACTCTGGGTAAAGCTCTTGGCGGCGCATCGGGCGGGTACGTGAGCTCCAAAAAAGAGGTGGTCGAACTGCTGCGTCAGCGCAGCAGACCATATCTTTTCTCAAACACTCTCGCGCCAGCCATAGCGTGCGCGTCCCTTGAAGTCATCAAGATGCTTGAGGAATCCCCCGAATACAGAGAAAGGCTCCTTCAGAACACTTCTTATTTCAGGGATAAAATGGGCGCTCTCGGGTTTGACATACTGCCCGGTTCGCACCCCATAGTCCCTATAATGCTCTATGACGCCAAGACAGCGTCGGAATTCGCGTCGAGGCTGCTTGAAAAAGGCGTCTACGTCACAGGCTTCTCATACCCTGTCGTGCCTAAAGGGAAAGCGCGGATACGCACTCAGGTCTCGGCAAGACATACGAAAGACGACCTCGACACTGCCATCAAAGCATTCAAAGAAGTCAAGGATGAGATGAAAATATAGCGATAAGACAAACGCAAATAAAAACAGCCGGCCGCATCCTCAGCATAATGCTGAAAAAGCGGCCGGCTGTTTTTAAGTACAGGCTATTTAAGAAACTATGGCCGGATGTCCTTTAAAGCCATATTTTTTGCTCTCAATCAACCCCGAAAAGCAGGAAGGCCCCGCCCAGCAGCGCGTAAGCTGCGGTAAGCTGCGCTCCCTCAAACCAGTTCACCTTGTTGTCCGAGAAGATAACGCCCGCGATCATTATGCTTATGATGATCCCAAGAAGCTCCATGGGCGTATAGACATACTCCATGGTGTTGCCGAAAATAGCGCTTAATATGACGATCAGGGGCGTTACAAAGACGGCGATCTGCATGCTTGAGCCTATCGCTATTTCTATGCTTATGTTCAGCTTCCCCTTGTACGCCATCATGATTGACGACGCGTGCTCCGCAACGTTGCCAAGTATCGGGATCAATATTATCCCGATGAACGCCTCGCTTAGCCCGAGCTGGATTGCCGCGCCCTCCACGGTGGCGACCAAAATTTCGCTCATTACCGCGACGAAAATCGTGCACAATACCATTACGAAGAGGCTCTTCTTAAAGCTCCATTCCGGGGTCTCCTCCTCAGGCTCGTCTTCGATATCCATGTCCTTAAACATATCGTTACGCACCGGCTCGTCAAATATATCCCTGTGCGTTATAAGCGAGAAAATCAGTCCGAGAATGTACAAGGACACCATTATGACAGCCATCGCGAGGCTGAACGTGGACAGGGACGGGCTGTCGCCTCCGTTTACGAGTTTAAACGCGAATGGGATGGAGATACTGAATATGGCGAAACTCAGCAGCGTAAAATTATTCTGCGTTATGTTCTTATTGAACGGCAAAAATTTGTACCTGATCCCTCCGACCATGATACTCATGCCCATCACCAGCAAAATATTGCCGAGTATCGACCCGGCCAAGCTAGCCAAGACAAGCGAAAATAGCCCGGCTTTGACAGCAAACCCGCTTATCAGCAGCTCGGGAACATTCCCCATAGTAGCGTTTAAAAAACCGCCAAGCTTAGGTCCGGTGTAAAAACTGATCTGTTCTGTCGCGTCGCCGAGTACAGCCGCCAATGGAATGATGCCTATACAACAGAAAATAAATACAATGCCGTCGCTCAAATGTAAGCCGAATTTCGCAGCCAACGTAATCGGTACAAATATTAAAAGCCAATTGAGATACTTCATGATGCCGCTTCCCCCCTGGTGAATAAGTCTCCAAGGCGGATATGATAATCAGATGTCATTCAAAAATCAAGCGATAAAATTATTTTTTTTCGTAATAAAGAAAATTAATATAAGCAAAATTAAAAAATACTGACCAAATATATTGCGCATCATAAAACATCGGCTACTGCTAAAAAAAATTGAGCACATACAAACAGATAATATCACAATATAAAAATGACTGTTATGCAGCATAGCGCGTTTTTATACAAAAAAAGCCCCCTGATGGGGACGCTTGCTCTTGCTATTTTAGATTCATTTGTGGTGCCGGGAGGGGGGGTCGAACCCCCACGGGTGTTACCCCGGAGGATTTTGAGTCCTCTGCGTCTGCCATTCCGCCACCCCGGCACTTTCCTCTATGCCGCAAAACAGAGAACACTATATCATTTTTGCGTTTTATGCGCAATATGTCCTAAAACGGATAACATGGAGCCGCCGGATGGTCGCCCTGTTTTTGGCGGCGGATGCCGATTAAAATGGTGTTTGCTATTCTCTGCTCATGAGATAATATATACGCAAGGGACTTTACAGGGGGAATCGGCAATGAAAGATCTGATTTTTTCTCACTACACGGTAAAAGACATAGACCCGGCGCCATGGACACGCACATGGGAAACCCTGTCCGAATTTGGCGAGAGGTTTGCCCCAAAGCTGGCGCCTTTGGGAATCAAACTCAAGCTGCGAAAAGTGATACTTGACGATATAACAGAGGATAACCTCATGATGGGGAATATGGTCACGATAGAGTCTCCCGAACTTGGCCTTAAAGAGACCCCCATCGAGAACCTGCTGATGCTGGAGCTTGACTTTACAGACTGCGACGAGTGCGCCGTTCCGGGCGGCGCAAAGTTCCCATGCAGGACCTTCAGGGATTTCGACGGTAAAGACTGCCAGGCTCTGCCTGAAGAGTTTTTTATGGAGGCGGCACTGCGCGTTGCGTTCAGCGCGCAGGAAGCCGGAGGATGCGGCTGTCTGAACTGCTCTTCATGCGCGAGCGGGTGCGGCGACGAGGAACAGGGCATATGCCACGATCATTTTAAGGAGTGAGGAATATGGCAAACTTTAACGTGACTACGAAAAGCGGCGATAAAGGGATGACTTCTTTGGGCAACGGCATAAGGGTGCCCAAGGACGACAGAAGGGTAGAACTGTACGGGACGCTCGACGAATGTCAGGCGGCGCTTGGCATGGCTCGCGCGGCGTGTAATTTTTCCCCCATAGCCGACGATATATTTTTTATAGAGGACTACCTCTCAAACACGATGGCATATTTTGCCAAATGTGACGTCCCGGCCCCGGACCCGCGCATAATGGAAAACATCGCGGTCAGAGTCACTGAGAGCATTGGCGAAGCTAATATGTTTGTACACCCGGGGGATTCGGCATGCGGGGCTGCGCTGCACCTGGCAAGGACCATAGCGAGGCGGGCTGAACGCGTCGCCACTCCTCTTTACAGAGAGGAGTCCATAGAAGAAAAAAGCTATATGTTCCTGAACCGGCTGTCAGACGTGATCTACGTCATATCGCTTAAGATCGATGAAGAAGAGCGTAAACAGAAAGAAAAGGGTAAGGCATAACGATCGCCTGACTCATACGCGCGTTTGCAGACGGATGTTTCGCCGCATTCGCATTAAGTGTATCAGGCTGAGAAAATGGGAGAGACCTCTCGCATTTTCTCAGCCTTCGTTCATTGCGAGTTGTCTGAGTCGTCCTGAAACCGTTTCCAAAACCTCTTCAATCTTTCCGCCATGCGAACCTCCGCGCCAAGGCTGCCGGGGCGGTAAAAACGCCTCGCTTCCGGAAGGTAAGCCTGTGGCACCCAATGCACCGGGCTGTCATGCGGATATACATAACCCTCTCCGTCGTTGCGCAAGTGATACGGAACCTCCATGATATCTCCGGACTCAACCGCGCGCATGGCTGCTTCCACGGCAAGACACGCGCTGTTGCTCTTAGGCGCGCAGGCCATATAAAGCACGGCCTCGCTCAATATCAGTTTGGCCTCTGGCAGGCCCACCCTATCTACAGACGCGGCCGCGCTTTGCGCTATGACAAGCGCCATTGGGTCCGCAAGCCCTATATCCTCCGACGCGAATATACACAGCCTGCGGCATATAAAACGAAGATCGTCCCCGCCGAGGAGCATCCTCGCCAGCCAATAAACCGACGCGTCCGGGTCAGATCCTCTCATGCTTTTTATGAGAGCTGATATCACTGCGTAGTGGTCATCAGAAGCCCTGTCGTAGCGCTTGGTCGCCGAGCCGGTGCTGTCCGCAACTATCTTTTCAGTCAGGAGCCCCCCGCCTGACAGCGCAACGGCAGACACCGCGGCATCAAGTCTCATAAGCGCCTGTCTCGCGTCCCCTCCGGCAAGCGAGGCGATCTTTTCAAGCACACCGGCCTCGGCCGTGACGCATAACATGCCAAGCCCGCGCACGGAATCCGTAAGAGCGCGATCGAGCAGCTTAAGTATGTCGTCTTTCTCAAGCGGTTTCAGCGTATAAGTTATCATACGGGAAAGCAGCGTCTTATTGATCTCAAACCATGGATTTTCCGTCGTTGTGCCGACCAGTATGATATCTCCGGTCTCTACCGACGGAAGCAGCGCGTTCTGCTGCTTGCTGTTGAAGTGGTAAATTTCATCCACAAACGCTATCGCGGTACGCCCCGAAAAACGCTTCTCGCTCTTAGCGTCCTCGACCAGCTCGCGCAGCGTCTCGACCTTAGCGCTCACCGCGTTTATCTCAAACAGCTTTCTTCCGGTCATTTTGGACATCAGCCTTACGAGGGTCGTCTTGCCTACGCCGGGCGGTCCGTACAGAATGCAGCTGGGGACCTTGCCGCTTTCAAGCATCAGCCTAAGAGGTTTGCCTTCTCCAAGGATATGGGACTGTCCCACATATTCGTCGATCGTACGCGGGCGCATGCGTTCCGCAAGAGGCGCCTCAAACCCCTGCGTTTCACTGCTGCCGGAAGGATCGAATATGCTGTTCTGTTCGGTCATCTAATTTAGAATATTTTGCGCTCTATGAAACGCATGAGGTCAAGCGAATTTCTAGGGGCTTTCAGTCCATCCCCGTCAGATGTGACGCGCACCATTGGAAAACGCGGCGCCAGAAAATCGCGCGCGACGTCTGCAAGAGGGCGTCCCATCGAAGAAAGGTCAAGAGATGGGTTGTTTTTCCAGTCAGACGGTGAAAAATGAGCGTCGGCCGGCACGGATATCGCTTTTATACATAGCGCGGCGGCACGCGCAAGCCAACAGTCAAGGGTTGGTGATGTAGCGTCAGGGAGCGCAAGCGTCAAACCATATGCTCCCCTAAGCCATCTCTCACCGCGCTTCGCAAATATTTCACGGTACTCCCAAGGCACAATGGGCTGCGGATCATTAAAATCGGACATGAGATCGCAGACTGTCGGATAAGACACATCGGCCCACTCCTCCCATTCGGGCGAAGTCCTCTGCACAAGCACGGCACGTATGCCGGCCCTGCGCGCGGCCTGAAGATCATACAGAAAATCGCCTATAAAGACACAGTCGCAAGGAGCCACGTTTATAGATGCCGCGGCAGACAAAAGAGCGCGCGGATCCGGTTTAAGCCAAACGGAGTTATCCCTGTGCCATGTGGGGTCAGGAATTTCGACCCCTATCACTTGCGCGGCAAGCTTAATTGAGTCCGCGCAGTTGCGCGACACTACGCAAAACGGTATTTTACGCGAGTTAAGAAAATCAATTAAATCTATGGCCCCGGGAACGGGCTCGGCTTTTTCAGCCGCCTCCATCTCAAGGGAGCGAAGATCTTTCATGAGGGATTTTCTGTCTTCTTCGGACAATTCAACGGCATCCTCTATCAGCAAAGCACGCCTTCCGCCGTAATAACGTTCCCTTACGTCGCTGAAATCAAGCTTTGTTTCCGCTATAACGCCGTCCCAGTCTAGAAGTACACCTGACGCCGCCGACGGATGCCAGAATGGTTGTTTTATTTCCATTTACGCACTCCCGTAAACCATAATTTAAAATTACCACAGAGCATCAAAAAGCCCCGCTGGAGCCGTGTACGGAAGGTCTTGACCCGCTCCTTAAAAAGGATAGGACTTTACCCGCCCAACCTGGTCGACCGCAAAGGCCTCCGCCGCCAGCGGGAAAAAGTCCTGCCGGGATATTTTGTTGGCTCAAGACACAACCCGTATTCCACGCACTCCGCAGGGTGGTTATCAAGGTTCCGTGCGTTTATTATACCGCCGCGCCCCAAAAAGACAAGGGCAAGGGCCCCGAACCGTGAACAGGTCACGCCCGGGCCGCACCGATAGAGTCGAGCCCTTCCCGCACATAGCCGCGGAGCCAAAGCCCTGTCTCGGGCAGGCGCAGCAAGTGAACGTCGCCTCCTAAAGCGTCTAATATCTCATCAGTGTCAAGCATAAATTCCCCTTCGTCAGTTTTATGGCGGTATATCCAATGTATCTCAGGATGCCCCATTACAAGGGCCATCACCGTTGCCGGCATATCCCCAAGAGGCGGTCTGTCTATGCTGCTGTATTTGAACACAGCGGTTATCTTTGTCCCTATGCCTGGTTTGGAGTCTATTTCCAGCTGTCCCCCGCTCAACTCAGCGGATTGCTTAAGAAACGGCAGTCCCATCCCGACCCTTCGTGTCGTCCTCGTCGTGGTGAAAGGATCTGTGACCTTGAGCACGAAATCCTCAGACATTCCTCTGCCGTTGTCCTTTACAGACAGAATCAGCGCATCATCCGCCCTGTTTTCAGTCAACTCGATGATTACCTCGGTGCCTCCGGCCATTACGCTGTTTTCCGCTATATCAAGAACATGGGCCGATAAATCTTCAAGCATTTCCGCCACTTCCCCGTATATTTTTTAACGTCTCTTCTAGTATAATCAAATGGCTGGGGCCGTCCAGCCCAACATACGGAGGTGAGAGGGCGTTGTTCAACATAGCGATTCACGGACACTTCTATCAGCCGCCCAGAGAAGACCCCTGGAGCGGCACCGTTTTGAAAGACCCCTCCGCCGCGCCGTATCACGACTGGAACGAAAAAATATGCAGCGAATGCTACAGACCCAACAGCGCCGCGCGTATACTCGGCCCGGACGGGCGTATAGCCGCAATCATGAACAACTACTCAAATCTGAGTTTCGACTTCGGTCCGACGCTTCATAAGTGGATTGAGCGCTACGATTCCAAACTTAATAAATCAATCATACAATCCGGAGCAAAAGCTATCGCGCAGTGCTACAACCACATGATAATGCCGCTCGCGTCCGCGCGCGACAAAAAGACACAGGTGATATGGGGCATCCGGGATTTTGAATACCGCTTCGGCAGAAAGCCTTCCGGCATGTGGCTTCCGGAGACCGCCGCGGATATTGAAACCCTTGAGACACTGGCCGGGGAGGGCATCGGTTTCACAATCTTGGCGCCGAGGCAATGCAGCGCGGTCAAGGTGCGCGACATGTGGCTCGAAACACCTGACGGAGTCGGCTTAGACGTTACGGTTCCATATATATGCAGACTCCCTTCCAGACGTGCAATCGCTGTGGTTTTTTATCACGGCGGGATATCGCACGACATAGCGTTCGGCGATCTGCTCGAAAACGGAGACAAGTTCGCGGAAAGACTGGTAAACGCGATAAACCCGCCTTCGGAGGACAGGCTGCTGGTCGTTGCCACAGACGGCGAAACCTACGGGCACCATCATAAGTTCGGCGATATGGCGCTTGCCCGCGCATTTCAAAACCTGACATCCGACAGCAGCGTATCATTGCCATCCATAGCGGAGTTCCTCGAAAAACATCCTCCGGCCTTTGAATGCATGATAAAAGAGAACACCTCCTGGTCTTGCGTACACGGGATAGAACGCTGGCGCAGCGACTGCGGCTGTCATGTCGGAGGAGAGCCATGGTGGAATCAAAAATGGAGGGGACCTCTGCGCAATGCCTTTGACAGACTGAGAGACAGGATAGACGACATATACGTGTCCTGCGTATCTCGTTTTATGGATCCGGACGATCTGCGAAACATATCCATAGATTTATATAAGTCGGGCGCTGAGATGTCCAGGATAGAAAAGTATGAGATAGAGAAAAAATTTTTAAGGGATAACTTAGGCAAACTCGATAAAAAGAGGGAGAAAGACATCCTGGCGCTGCTTGAGGCACAGAGGATGCGTATGTTCATGTACACGTCCTGCGGGTGGTTTTTCAGCGATATCACAGGAACAGAGACAAAAATCGTTCTGGCCCACGCTCTGCGGGCCGCGGAGCTTACCCAAAAAGTATCCGGAAAGACACTGGTGCCTGACCTGCTGAGCGACCTTGAAAAGGTTCGCGGCAACGTACAATCGGAACCCAACGCGAGAGCAGTGGCTGAACGCGATATAATGCCGCAGATTCCTGCTTTTATGAGGGACGAGCCCTTCTTGCCGGAAAGGACCTACATGATACCCGCCGTATGCTCGGATCCGGCGGACGAAAAAGAATTTCTTCCCATCGGAGGGGACAAAATGACCACTATGAACTACGGCGGCAACCTGGCTCAATCGCTTCTTTCAACGCTTGAGAGGGATCCCGCTTTTCGCAATGTCGCGTATTTTTCAATGGAGATAGGAATCTGCCGAGATATACCGACATATTCCGGAGGACTGGGCGTACTTGCGGGCGACATACTGAAAAGCGCGGCCGATATGGGCGTCCCAATGGTTGGGATAACCCTTCTCTACAAAAAGGGCTATTTCATCCAGAAAATGAGCAGCGACGGACGTCAGACGGAGCTGCCTGTGCAGTGGAACCCGGCCGACAAGCTTACACTGCTCCCAAACCGTGTTACGGTGACACTTGAAGGCCGCCGCGTGAATATCGGCGTTTGGAGCTATGTCATAGAGGGACAGTCAGGATACCCGATGCCGATACTTTTTCTCGACACCGACTTCCCTGAGAACACGCCCGAAGACAGGCTGATAACCGCCGAACTATATGGCGGCGACAACAAATACAGGCTGTGCCAGGAACTCATCTTAGGCATAGGCGGACTCAGGATGCTGCGCGACATGGGCTTCAGAAACATAAACACGTTTCACCTTAACGAGGGGCACGCGGGTTTCATCTCGCTTGAGCTGCTGCGCGAGCAGGGCTACTGTGACATAGAAAAAATACGCAGCCAGGTTATATTCACGACGCACACACCTGTTCCGGCCGGGCATGATTTTTTCTCATATGACCTGATAAATCAGGTCATAGACGGAGGGTTCACCGAGATACTCCAGCACAGCATAGGAGGCAGCGGGTTGTCCATGACAGACCTCGCTCTTAAGTTCAGCCGTTACGTCAACGGAGTCTCGCGCAGACATGCGGAAGTTAGCCGTGCTATGTTCAACAATCCATCGATAGACTGGATAACAAACGGCGTCCACTCGACTACATGGACCTCACAAGAATTCACAAGGCTTTACGACAAATACATAAACGGCTGGCGCAACGCGCCGGACAGGCTTACGCAGGCGCTGAGCATCCCGGCGGAAGAGATATGGAATGCACACCAGGCAGCGAAGATGAAGCTGCTTGCTCGGGTGCTCGAAGAGACCGGCCAAGAGCTGGACGCGGATGTATTGACTATAGGCTTTGCTAGGCGCGCCGCCTCATACAAGCGCGCGGACCTCATATTTTCGGACATAAAAAAGCTTCTTGAGATCGGTTCCGGCAAACTGCAGTTCATATTCTCGGGCAAGGCGCACCCGCACGACGAGCCGGCAAAGCTCATACTCCAGAGGATATACAATATTTCCAAGGAATTGGGCAAAGCGATGCCGGTGGTCTTCATTGAAAACTACGATATGGGCATGGCAAAGCTGATAACCTCCGGCGTTGACCTGTGGCTCAACACCCCGCAGCGCCCGCGCGAGGCGTCAGGCACAAGCGGCATGAAGTGTGCGCACAACGGGATAATAAACTTCTCCGTCCTCGACGGCTGGTGGATCGAGGGCTGCATAGAAGGCCGCACGGGCTGGGCCATAGGACCGGAACCAAGCGCCGACGACATGAACGGCTACGACGAATCAGAGGACGCCGCCGACATGTACCGGAAATTAGAAGAGCATGTCATACCGACGTATTATGATAATAAAGAGAGGTGGATCTTGATGATGAAACTTGCCATTTCGCTGAACGCAAGTTACTTCAACACGCACAGGGTAGTTGCCGAATACTGCGAAAAAGCGTACGGAACAGTGTTCCGCGGGCATTGACGGATATGGCGGCACGCGAATTTTCATTGAAAGTCCTCCACGTCTCACCTGAGTGCGCTCCTTTTGCCAAGAAGGGCGGCCTTGGCGATGTCGTCGGCGCTCTGCCAAAGTCGCTGCAGGATCTCGGCGTCGACGCCAGGGTGCTTATCCCGGCGTGGCCCGGTGTTTTTGATAACGCCATGAAATTCGGCGCTTACGATAAAAAATACATAGGAGATATCAGCGTGGCCATCAACTGGCGTGCATGGACCGCGCGCGTATGGCACGCCGAGATCGGCAGGCTGAACGTTTACCTTCTGGAGCAGCCCGAGTTATTTTCAAATCCGGAGATCTATCCCGATAAGATGACGGCAGAAAGCTCTCTCTCTGCCATCTTCCTCTCTTTGGCACCATTTGAGCTTCCTGCGATAGCCGGATGGAAACCTCAGTTCTTGCACGCGCACGACTGGACTGCAGCGGCTGTTCCTGCGGCTCTGCGCTGGCACCGTTATTACTCTTCGTTTAACGGAGACTACTACACTGTGCTCACCATCCACAACATCGCGCATCAAGGGCTATTCAGCCCTTCGGTGCTTGAGGGCTGGGGATTCGACCCAAGGGCGTTCTCGCCTTTTGACCCGAACACCATGGAGTTTTATGGCCAGGTCAACTTGATGAAGGGCGGTATCATTGCCTCGGACGCAATAACAACGGTCAGCCCGAGATACTCGTGGGATATTCAGACGACCGACGGCGGCTTTGGCCTGGACGGCGTAATTGCCGCCCATAGGAACAAACTGCGCGGCATAATAAACGGCCTAGACTACGACGTCTGGAACCCGAGCACGGACAAAATGCTCCCCCGCAACTACAGCAGGTCAGACATATCCGGAAAGGCGGCGTGCCGCAAAGCGCTGCTTGAAAAGTGCGGGTTTAACGAAGACGGGCGCCCGATACTGATATTCGTGGGAAGGCTGACCGAGCAAAAGGGCATAGATATAATGCTGGACGCCCTTAAAGATTTTCTTCCGGAAAAAGTGTACGCTGTGATCGTAGGGTCAGGGAGCGACATGTACAACAGGAAGCTTAATGAATTCGCCGAGAGGTATGACAAATCTGTACGCGCAGTCGTGGGGTTCAGTGAGGAGATGGCGCACCTGGCCTACGCGGGGGGAGACATCCTGCTTATGCCGTCGCTCTTTGAGCCGTGCGGTCTCTCACAGCTGATAGCCTCAGTCTATGGCACCATACCAGTAGCTCGCGCCACAGGGGGGCTTGCGGACACAGTGATAGACGCCGACGACTCGGAAGACGGGACAGGTTTCTTGTTCACAGAATACAGCGCAGAAGAGCTCGCATGCGCGTTGAAACGGGCATTGGACGCCAAACGTGACGCCAAGAGATGGAGCATGATAATCGACAACGCCATGGCAAGGGATTTCTCCTGGACGTCTTCTGCTAAAGCGTATGCGGAACTTTACCGTAATATAATGACAGCCGAGTGATGGACCGCAGGAAATCAAAAAGCTATAATCGGACCGGATCCGAATAAGGATATTCCCTGACGCTTGCGTCTGATGCCTCGGCGCAATTTTCAGCATATGCCGCGATCAGCTTGCTGCGGGTCGCACAGCAGCAAATCCAATCAAGGGAGGCGTTTAAAATGATACACGGGAGATATGGCAGAGTACTCGGAATGGTCTTGGCAGGCGGCAAGGGCGAGCGCCTGATGCCGCTTACTATGTACAGGGCGAAGCCTGCCGTGCCGTTCGCCGCAAAGTATCGGATCATAGACTTCGCTCTCTCCAACATGGTAAACAGCGGGCTTTTTTCTATTTACTGCCTCATCCAATTCAAAAGCCAATCCCTCCATGAACACATAGGCAAGGGTTGGCAGTTCGGCAGCGCGCTCCGCGGACGAGACTTCTTCGTCAACGTGGTGCCGGCTCAGATGTGGGACGGCGAGCGCTGGTACGAGGGCACAGCGGACGCCGTATTCCAAAACATGCATCTCGTGACGCTTTTTAACGCGGACAAGATATGCATCTTCGCAGCGGATCACGTTTATAAAATGGACGTTGAACAGATGCTGCAATTCCACGTGGATAACGGCGCGGACGTCACCGTGGCCGCCTATGCGGTACCCTCCCGCGAAGCCCATCAGTTCGGATGCATAGCGACCGACGAGAGCGGACGGATCACCGACTTCGTAGAAAAACCTGCAGTGCCGCCCGAAATACCAGGCAAACCGGGCTACAGCTTCGTCTCTATGGGCAATTACATTTTTGAGCGTGAAATACTGGAGGAATCCGTCTTCGCCGACAACGAGAAGAAGGACAGCACCCACGACTTCGGGCGCGACATCCTCCCGTCGCTCTACAAAAGCTACAAATTGATGGCCTACGATTTTTCTACGAATGTGCTGCCAGGAGATGACAAGCCATACTGGAAAGACGTCGGTAACATAAAGGCATACTGGGAAGCACACATGGATCTTTTGCACCATCCGTCAGCGCTCAGTCTGTATAACTCTCTCTGGCCCATACGCACCGTTTCATACTCGGACCCGCCGGGGTTCACATATCCCGCTGACGACCACTCGTGCTCGGTTGACGGCTGTCTTCGCGCGGAAGCAAGCCGCGTGCTCGGCGCGTATGTCCGCAGAAGCGTACTGTCGCGCAACTGCGTCATAAACCCGGGGTCAGTCATAGAGGAGTGCATCATAGGACAGGGAGTCGACATCGGAGAAAATTGCCGTCTGCGCAGGGTCATCGTTGACGCTCACAACAAAATCCCATCAGGGACATCCATCGGGTTTGACCCTGACTCTGACGCTGAAAAATATTTCCGCGACCCCGATTCGGGGGTGATTGTGCTTGGGATGCCTAAAATACAGCTGAGGAAAAAACTACAGATCCCGGGATCTTACGAAAACATCTTCAGAACATCCGAAGGCATGGGCTTTTAACTATCCGTCCTCCAGAAATCAGCGGCTTGCGCCGCTGATTTTTTATGCCCATTTTTATTTTAGGTTATGGGTATTGCGCATTGACAAATATATCGCTTTGCAGTAATCTTCACTAAGTTGGTAGGGATGGTGAGAATGATGCCCATAAGTCAAAAATGTCAATACGCTCTGCGGGCTATATACGAGCTCGCCCGCCGTCATAAAGAAGGGCCATGCAAGATAGGGACCATCGCGGAGGCCCAGGGGATACCTGTCCGCTTCCTCGAAAACATATTGAGCAGCCTGAAGGGAGCAGGGATAGTCGACTCGGCGCGCGGCAAAGACGGCGGATATTTCTTGCTGCGAAGCGCAGATTCAATAACAGTCGGAGAGGTGATCCGCTTCGTCCAAGGCCCGCTCGGGCCTGTTGACTGCGTTACCCGCGACTTTGAGGATTGCAGTTTCTACGATGACTGCGTATTCCGGCCTCTTTGGGACAGAGCGAGGGAAGCGCTTGAGGCTGTATATGACGGGACTACATTTCAGGATCTCGTGAACCAGTCCGAAAATAATTGCCGTTCGGCTGTCTGCGGCTGCGGCAGAAAGAGATAAACGAAACGATCCGTATGGAGGAATGACGTATGATGTCAGCGCGAAAAGTTTATTTGGACAACTCTGCAACAACACAGGTCGATGAAAGGGTGCTCGAAGCAATGATGCCTTATTTCTCTAAGACGTACGGCAACCCTAACAGCCTGCATGAATGGGGGCGGGATGCGCGTAAAGGGGTAGATAAGGCAAGATCGCAGCTTGCCGAACTCATAGGAGCGCAGCCCAAAGACATAATCTTTACAGGCGGCGGAAGCGAAGCCGACAATCTGGCGATAAAGGGCGCCGCATGGACTTTGAAGGACAAGGGGCGCCATATAATAACAAGCGCGATCGAACATCACGCGCTTCTCGATACTGTCAGATGGCTCGGCAAGATGGGCTTTGAGTACACGATCCTCCCCGTGGACGAATCCGGACTCGTGGATCCCAAGGATCTCGACGCGGCCATCAGGCCGGATACGATACTCGCCTCCATAATGTTCGCAAACAATGAGATAGGCACAATCGAACCGGTGGCGGAGCTTGCCGAGGTGTGCCATAAACGCGGCGTCCTCTTCCATACGGACGGCGTCCAGGCGACAGGACACATAAAAATAGACGTGAAAGAACTGCCGATAGACATGATGACGATGGCGGCGCACAAGATGTACGGGCCAAAGGGGGTCGGCGCTCTTTACGCTCGAAAGGGCATAAAGCTTACGCCGCTCATTCATGGAGGCGGGCAGGAGTTTGGACTTAGATCCGGGACAGAAAACACACCTGGTCTGATCGGGTTCGGAATGGCAGCCGAGTTGGCTGCAGACCGCATTGCAAACGGTGAGATCGAAAACGAAAGGCGCCTGCGCGATAAACTTATAGACGGGCTGCTTGAAAGGATACCAGATACCATCCTCACGGGGCACAGGACTAAGCGTCTTCCGTATCACGTCAGCATTTGCGTGAAATATATAGAGGGGGAGGGCATGCTTTTGCTCATGGACGCCGCCGGAATAGGGGTATCGAGCGGCTCGGCGTGTACTTCGGGAAGCCTGGAGCCAAGCTACGTCCTTTTAGCCATCGGGCTCGACCACTCAACGGCGCACGGGTCGGTGAGACTGACTCTCGGAAAGGATATAAACGACGAAGACATAGATTACGTGCTTGAGCAGTTTCCTCCCATAGTGGAAAAGCTTCGCGCCATGTCGCCGTTTTATAATAAAAAATAAGCATGACTACGGAAAAAGAAGGAGAGAGTTAGCGATGTACAGCGAGAAAGTTGTTGATTACTTCATGCACCCGCGCAACGCGGGAAAGCTTGAGGACGCGAACGCAATAGGCGAGGTGGGAAATCCCGTATGCGGCGACGTTATGAAGATATATCTCAAAATAAACAACGACGAGGTCATCGAGGATATAAAGTTCGAGACCTTCGGATGCGCCGCCGCAATAGCCACGAGCTCGATGGTGACTGAGATGGCTAAAGGCAAGACAATAAGCGAAGCGCTCAAGATAAATAACAAAGACGTCGCGGAGGCGCTTGGCGGACTCCCTCCGGCCAAACTGCACTGCTCACTGTTGGCGCAAGAGGGCATAGAAGCCGCTATAGCCGACTATTTCAGGAGAAAGACAGGAAGAGTCCCGGATGGATTCAAAGTCCCTTCCACGTGCGCCGCGTGCGGCGGATCGTGCGGCGATGGCGCGTGCGGCGGAGCAGAGTTAACTTCCGTGGATAAAGAGGAGACATTCGTCAGCGAGGATCATCGTGCGACAGACTGAACGTTCAAAGGGAAGGATAGTTGCCGTTTGTTCCGCTCCTGAAAAAGGTATGATCAAGCGCGACATCAAAGAGGGTGTGCTGGTTAAGGATATGGGGCTTGACGGCGACGCGCACGCGGGATTTATGCATAGGCAGGTCAGCCTCATAGCCATGGAAGACATAATGACCATGATGGAAAAGCTGCCTGGCTTAGTCCCCGGCAGCTTCGCCGAGAACCTTACAACGGAGGGGATCGACCTTGGCTGCGTTGAGATAGGCGACAGGCTCAAGGTTGGGGAAGCGCTTATAGAGGTCTCCCAGATAGGCAAGGAGTGCCACTCTCACTGCGAGGTATTTAAGAAAACGGGAGAGTGTATCATGCCCAAGAAAGGGATATTCGCGCGCGTGATCGAAGGCGGCAAGGTGAGGGCGGGCGACGGCATCGAATTCGTACAATAAAAGCGCAGGCCGAAATACAGACAGTTCGCATGCTATGTCTGCGGCTGTCTGTATTTTTATGCGCGCAGGATCATGGAGGATATTGAATGCACGAAAACACGGATTTTGAGCGCAACGACGACGGACATGAGCACGAAGACGGCTGCGGGTGCTGCTGCTGTTCGGCATCGGAACGTTACGGGGCTGAATGCGAAGAGGAAGAGCGGCAGGCCGGCGATAAATTCCACAAGGAGATGCTGCTTCTTGCGGCCATTGGATTGATATTCGCGTTATGCCTCGTTTTAGATGAATTCTTCGGCGACAATTTAAACAAACAGCTGCTTGACGCGTTTTTTATCGCTCTCTACCTGGCGTGTGGGCTTCCTGTGCTTAAAGTCGCGTTTCGCGCGCTCATGCACGGAGACTTCTTTAACGAGTTCACGCTCATGGGCGGCGCCACTCTTGCTGCAATCGCCATAGGAGAGATGTCCGAAGCGGTCGGCGTGATGCTGTTTTACCGGCTTGGCGAGGCCTTCCAGGAAAAGGCGTCGTCCCAGTCGCGCAGGTCTATAAAGGCTCTTCTTGCTCAAAAACCGATCGTGGCCAGGCTTATCAAAGACGGCACTCAGATAGAAACCGTCCCTGAGAAGATAGGCAGGGGCGATTTGGTGCAGGTGTTCCCCGGAGAGGTCATCCCGATTGACGGCACTGTCAAAAGCGGCATTTCACAGGTTGATTGCTCTGCCATTACAGGCGAATCAGTGCCGGTTACGGCAGAACCCGGCAGCACCGTGCACGGCGGCACACTTGCTATTGACGGCCTGATAACTGTTGAGGCCTCCGGGCCATTTGAAGATTCGACCATATCCCGCATGCTGGAGATGGTCCAGAACGCCGCCGCGCGTAAATCACCTACAGAGCGCTTCATAACGCGCTTTGCAAAGCGCTACACGCCGGCCGTCTTCTGCATAGCGGCCATGGTTGCGCTGCTTCCTCCGCTTACAGGGCACGGCAGCTTCCACAGCTGGTTCTACCGCGGATTGGTGATGCTGGTCATATCATGCCCCTGTGCGCTTGTCATATCCATCCCGCTTGGGTATTTCGGCGGCATCGGCTGCGCCTCAAAAAAAGGGATCCTGGTCAAGGGCGCCAACGTGCTTGACGCCGTGAATAACGTGACCACAGCGGTATTCGACAAGACCGGCACACTTACATACGGACGGTTCAAGATAGCCGCAATAGTACCGTCAAACGGCACAGACAGGGACGAACTTCTCAAAACAGCCGCTTTGGCGGAGTCCGCTTCAAAGCACCCGGTAGCGAAGGCGATCGCTCAAGAGGTCAAAGACATCGCGATACCAATCGGTTTTGACATAATCCAGGTTCCCGGCAAGGGGATGCTGCTTCGCAACGGCAAAAACATGATCGCCGCAGGAAACTCGTCTTTGCTCGCAGATTTCGGAGTCGAAACCCCGGACGTAACAGGCACAGGCACTGTCGTCCACGTGATGAAAAACCGTTCATACCTGGGCCATATCATAGTCGAGGACAGCATACGCAAAGAGGCCCGCAGTGCTGTCGACGAGCTCAGACGGCTTGGCGTAAAGTTCGTGTACATGCTCACAGGTGACAGGAAGGAAGCCGCGAAGTCCGTCGCGGACGCGCTAGGGCTTGACGGATACCGTTTTGAACTGCTGCCTCATGAAAAGGTAGACGCACTTAAGGAAATCTGCGGCAACGACACATCAAAAACACTGTATGTCGGAGACGGTATTAACGACGGCCCAGTGCTGGTCACATCCGAGACGGGCATCGCGATGGGCGGGTTCGGGTCTCAGGTCGCAGTAGAGGCTGCTGATGTGGTGATCCTTGACGATTCACCGCTCAAAGTAGCAGAACTTATCCGCATAGCAAGGAAGACCCGCGTTATCGTTTGGGAAAATATCATAATGGCCCTCACCGTCAAAGGAGTCTTCATGCTATTGGGAGCAGTCGGGCTTGCCGGATTATGGGAGGCTGTCTTCGCCGACGTAGGGGTTGCGCTGCTTGCCATATTAAACGCCACAAGGGCCGCATCGGCAAAAACGTAAAATATTAGCATGCGCGCATGTCGCTTTTTAATCTGAGTTCATATAAAATGGGGTAAGTGATCAATGAATTTTTGGAGGTGACATTTATGTTGGCAAGTTCAAGAAACCAGTTTAAAGGCACCGTTGCTTCAGTTAAAAAGGGGGCGGTCAACGACGAGATAGTCATCAAGCTGCCAAGCGGCGCAGAACTGACGGCCATAATCACCGAGACCAGCACAGAGACGCTTGGACTCAAGCCCGGGAAAGAGGCGGTCGCGCTTGTGAAGGCTTCCTGGGTCATACTGGCCACTGACCTAAGCGGAATTAAGCTGTCGGCGCGCAACCAGCTGAAAGGCGCGGTTCAAGAGATCAGGCCGGGCGTCGTAAACAGCGAGGTTATCGTTAAGCTTGACAGCGGAGAGGAGCTTGTCGCAATCATAACATGCGCGAGCGTGCAAAAACTTGAGCTCGTACCAGGCACCCCCGTCACCGCTCTGATCAAGGCGTCACACATAATAGTCGGCGCACTTGAATAAGCGCCAGGCAGGGCTGTTGAGCCGCAGCTTTTTCCGGCTTAATGTTTAAGCGCGACGACAGCTGAGCAAATAAGCCTGCGATTAACGCCGATAAAATCAGGCGCGGTCAGAACATTCGTTCGTTCGACCGCGCCTTAATGTCTGATTGAGGTGGCCTATATGCTGTTTATATGTTATCCAAAGTGCTCAACCTGTGCCAAAGCCAGAAAATGGCTTAACGACAACGGCTTTTCGTATGAGGAAAGAGATATAAGCACATCAAACCCCACCGCAGAAGAACTCTCACTCTGGCACAAAGCCGGTGCGCTTCCACTAAAGAGATTCTTCAACACGAGCGGAAAACGCTATAAAGAGCTTGATCTCAAAAACAGGATACCTGAAATGAGCGAGTATGAACAGATACGAATCCTGGCATCGGACGGGATGCTCGTTAAACGCCCTCTGCTGATCCGTGACGGGCTGGTTCTCGTAGGTTTCAGCCCGGACGAGTGGAAAACCAGACTAAAAGCCCCCCAAAAACTATAAGGGCATCTCTTTTTACAAAAAGGATAATCCGGCTGAAACTCATCCAAAGCCCGCGATATGGTTTAGGACATCTCTTTTGCTCCCGCTGCCTGCGCTCGGAATGCCGTTTGCCAATGCCGTACGCTGATGACTATTGCCGCTCTTTCACAGATAACAAACCGAAACAAACACCTTGACTTTACGTTAAATGTAAGCGAAAATTATTGATCTTTAAAACAGCACATAGGGCGCATCAACATTGGAGGAGAGACCTTTGAACAACAAAGACAGAGAAAAGATCCTTGAGCTTCTTGAGAAAAACGCGAGGTACAGCGCAAAAGACATCGCCGTCATGCTCGGGTTTGCAGAGGACGAAGTCCGCTCTGAAATAGAACGCATGGAAAAAGAGCATGTAATTTGCGGATATCACGCGCTTGTCAACTGGGACAAGACAGACGACGAGAAGATTTCAGCGCTCATAGAGCTTAAGGTGACCCCGCAGAGGGGAAACGGCTTTGATAAAATAGCGGAAAAGATCTACCAGTATCCGGAAGTGGAGTCGCTCTACCTCATGTCGGGAGGATACGACTTCACAGTCATACTTAAAAAAGCCACCATGAAGGAGATAGCTTCGTTCGTGTCATCCAAACTTGCAGTGATGGAAGAGGTGCAGAGCACTGTGACGCATGTCGTGCTCGTGCGTTACAAAGACCACGGCATCACGCTCGCCGGCATAAAAAAAGACATGAGGATGGTCGTAACGCCATGAGAGACATGATATGCGACAAAATAAAGTGCATAAAACCTTCCGGCATACGCAGGCTCTTTGACATAGCCAACGAGATCCCCGACGTGATATCCCTCGGCGTGGGAGAACCTGACTTCGACACTCCATGGCATATAAGAGAAGAAGGGATATACGCGCTGCAGAAGGGATACACGTTCTACACGTCAAATTCAGGGCTGGCCGAGCTGCGTGACGAGATATGCCGCTGCGTTGAGCGCAAATACGGCCTCAGATATGACAGCTCTTCGGAAGTGATCGTCACAATAGGAGGCAGCGAGGCTATAGACACGGCCCTGAGGGCTATAGTAAACCCCGGTGACGAGATCATCTGTCCTGAGCCATGTTTCGTTTCATATAAGCCGTGCATCATCCTGTCTGACGGTGTGCCCGTAACGATTGAGCTCAGCGCCGCAACAGATTTCAAGCTGACCCGCGGACAGCTGGAGGGGGCGATAACCGAAAAGACCAAAGCGCTCCTAATTTCATACCCTAACAACCCGACAGGCGCGATAATGGAGCGAAAAGACCTTGAGGAGATAGCGGACGTGGTCATCAGCCATGATCTGTTAGTAATAAGCGATGAAATATACAGCGAGCTTTCCTACAATGGAGGACACGATAGCATCGCATCGCTTCCAGGCATGCGGGAGCGTACCGTGCTCATTAACGGTTTTTCTAAAGCCTATGCGATGACGGGGTGGCGGCTTGGCTACGCGCTTGCTCCGGCCGGCATAATGGAATACATGCTTAAAATACATCAGTTCGCCATTATGTCCGCGCCGACCATAAGCCAGTACGCCGCGGTGGACGCGCTTAAAAACGGGGATAAGGACATAGAACAGATGAGAGCCGCATATGACCAGAGAAGACGTTATCTCATGGAAGCGTTCCGTGAGATGGGATTGCCTTGCTTTGAGCCCTATGGCGCATTCTACGCGTTCCCCGACATATCTGAGTTCGGCATGACGTCCGAGGACTTTGCGACCGAGCTGCTTAAGGCGCAAAAAGTAGCCGTAGTGCCGGGGTCGGCGTTCGGCGAATGCGGGGATAACTATGTCAGGATATCTTACGCATACTCTATAGACGAACTGAAAGAGGCCGTGAAACGCATAGCTTCGTTCATAGCCGACCTGCGCGCGTCAAAAAATAAAGCGCGGCACCAACAGACGGCCATGCATGTTCTTTAACGCCAAACGTGCGGCGTCAGTCCCAAAGACTGGGCGCCGCACGTTTTAAGTTACCTTTAGGACGCGTGAGTAATCAGGCGCAAACTTAAGGGATCGTGAATTCAACCTCTTTCGACCCCATTATGTTGCACGCAAGCTGGATACGCAGTTTAGTCCCGGATTTAAGGCCTTTAAGTATGACGCTGTCGCTGAAACCCTCTGCCGAGTCCTGCTTCGTGTACTGTTTCATAACAAGCTGTCTGTCGCCCTCAATGATGCTCATGACCAATATGTAGTGCTTCGCAGGGTCATTCACGCTGTGCAGCGCATTTACTGTCAATGTATCGCTCGACGCGTCCCACGAGACGGTTACCTCCTTGGGCGGGTGGGCGGCCGCAGGATTGCCTGCCAGGACAAGAAACGACAGGACGGCAATGATAGTCGCTATCTTCTTCAACGTCATCACTCCCCTCAGGGATCATTGTAGCATGACATAATAAAAAACGAGTGCTTTGCCTATCTGTGCCTGGCGCGGTTTACCTTTTCACCGTAGTTTTCTACATAACTTCGGCTTCATACCCAGCGTCGTTTATAACAGCGACAAGTTCACTCGCTGAAAGCGGGGTGCTGACGATGACCTTTTTCGTCTCCAAGTCAAGCGATTTGACTGTGCCTACAGAGCTCTCTATGGCGTCTCGTATGCGATTCGCGCAGTGCTCGCACATCATATCGGGAATAATCAGTATATACTCTGTCATGGTCTGTCCCTCCTGTCTATTTTCCCGCAGCGCCTGATATGCGCAGCGAATTGAGAATGACCGTAATGGAGCTTGCAGCCATCGCCAGTTCCGCGGCTATAGGGTGAAGGAGCCCCAGCATGGCAAGCGGGATAGCGATAACATTATATATGAACGAACCCAGAAGATTCTGCCGAATAACTCTCCATGTCTTGAAAGATATTTTTATGGCCGAGACTATTTTTGAGAGCCCGCCCTTGAGTATCACGATATCAGCGCTGTCCACGGCAAGATCCATGCCGCCGCCCATCGCCGCTCCGACATGAGCCCCCTTGAGGGCGGCCGCGTCGTTTATGCCGTCGCCGACCATAAGCACCTTTCTCCCCTGGCTCTGAGCTTTATTTACCAAAGCGAGCTTGTCCTCCGGACGCACTTCCCAGCATACGTTCTCTATGCCAACGGCAGACGCGACATCAAGAGCCGCTTCCATGCCGTCTCCCGTCGCCATCACCAAATCTATCCCCATAGCTATAAGCTCCCTCACTGCCTGTGGAGAGTCCTCCCTGACAGAGTCGGCTATAGAGAAAAAGCCGACAGGTTCGCCATTTTTGCGTACCTCGGCTATGCTCCTTGAAAGCGCTGACATCGCGGTCCATCGAGCCCTTGACGAAGGGGAGGGACGCCCTACGAACCACTCTGTATCACCCCAGACACCATATACTCCCTCGCCCGGGACCTCCTTTATCTCATCCGGCAAAGCTGTTTCACGTTTTCCTAAAGCTCTGACTATGGCCGACGCAATAGGATGCCCGGATCTTGACTCAAGCGCATAAACATATGGTACGGCATCTTCTGAGAGACTCCATTCCACTACCGACGGCTCGCCCTTCGTAATTGTGCCGGTCTTGTCAAGTATCGCGTAATCGACCTCGTGCAGCATCTGTATCGCTTCCGCATTGCGTATTATAAGCCCGCTGCGCGAGGCCTCCCCGGTGCTTACGACAAGCGCGAGAGGGGTGGCCAGGCCCAAAGCACACGGACAGGCGATTACAAGTGTCGCTACAAACGCGTAAACAGCGGCGCCTGCCGGGGACGAAGAAAAGGTGGACCATGGCATCATCGCGACGATCGGGGCCACTATCGACGACATTTTGCCGTACGCGAAAAACCAGGCGGCCGCGCTTAAAAAAGCAAGAGCTATCACGGCCGGCACAAACTTAAGCGTGACCCTGTCCGCCAGCGCCTGAAGCGGTACTTTGGCACCCTGCGCTTCCCGAACCATCTCCAGCATTTTAAAGAGGAACGTATCTTCTCCTGCCTTGGTTGTGCGTATAGTCAGCACTCCGGACAAATTCATGGCGCCGCCTGTCACCGCCGAGCCGGCATCCTTGGTCACGGGCATCGATTCCCCTGTCAGCATCGACTCGTCGACTCCGGACAGTCCTTCCAGCACAACGCCGTCAAGCGGGATCCGCTCCCCCGGGTTGACGCGTATGACAGTTTCTGGTTTGACCGCCTCCACAGGCACCATCAACTCCCGGCCTTCAGGTCCTATCACCCTTGCCTCACGAGGCTGAAGCGTCAATAGTTTTTTCACCTGTTTCGCGGCTCTGTCGCGCAGTCTGGACTCTATATAGCGTCCAGTCAGATGCAGCATCAAAATCATCACGCCGATGGCGCCAAACGACGGTACGGTCATTCCTAAAACGTTCATGACTGAGGTGCCCCACGAGGCAACCGCGCTTATCGAAATCAGCGTATCCATGTTAGTATGCCCGTGAACAGCCGCTATCCAGGCTCCTCTCAAAGTCTTACGCCCAACGCCGAAGACCGCGGCTCCTCCTGATATGACCTCAGCGGCGCCATACCAGGCCACGCTTAAGCCAAAAAACATATCCGCAAACATCGCAGCACAGATAGGGACGCCCAAAAGCATTATGTATACAAGGTTCCTTCTGGCCTCGGCATATCTTACCTCGTCCAGGTCGGCAGGCATATCTTTCAATATCCCGTAGCCATTTTTTTTGACCTCGGCTTCAAGCGCGTCGAACGTCACGCCCTTGTCCGCCATGACGAACGCGCTCTCTGTCGCGAGGTTGACCGATACATAGGATACGCCTGGGACATTACGAAGCGCGCGCTCAACTATACGTGCGCACGTAACGCAAGTCATGCCTGTCACACGAAAGGACATCTTGTTTTCCGCTGCTTCCATCTCACAAGCCCCTTCATAGGTAATGTAGGTAAAGCCAAAAATCACGCAGATATCTTGCCTGAAATCAAAAGCCCGCTATAATATGTACGTTGGCCGGAGAGCTGTCCGAGCGGTCTATGGTGACTGACTTGAAATCAGTTGGGTGTCACAGCCCCAGGGGTTCGAATCCTCTGCTCTCCGCCATTTGATGCGCTCCACGGCTCCGCCTTCGGCGGAGCCGCTTTCATTTCAACCGTAATGATACAAGTGGCATGCCGCTCGCGACAGGCATGTTTTGCTGATTTGCCAGGCATCTTTATTAGGTAAAAAATATGATAAAATTCCAGAAACGGACACCAACGTTTTAGGGAGGTGCACATGATATGAAAAAGCTCGCTGCGGCTCTTGCGATAATTTTTATATTGTCAGCGCCGGCATTTGCGGCATTCAGCTCCAAGGGGCAGATCCCCGGCGGCGAACCGGTTGAGTACAGAGGTCTTAAAGTCACATCGGAAGGGGTAAACATAATCATTGTTAACCGCGGTGATAAGACAGTTAAATTCTCTGCGGCGCTCGCGTTTGTGGACAAGAACAACAAAGAGGTCGGGGATGTGTTCATTGAGGAGATAACTCTTGCGCCGCAAGAGCAAAGGCAGCTTACAAAGCTTTACCTGAAGGGCGACGAAAAACTGGCGAGGAAAGCCGGCTCTCTTAAATGGACCATCTATTTCCTTGAGATCTCACAATGAAATAACGGCTTCAAACCAGCGGGGGCAAAAGGCATTCGGACGGCAAACCGAGAGATCTGAGCGGTATAGTTTGCCGTCCGGACACGACTAAAGCCCGGCCTCGCATTTTTTAAGCAGAGTCGTCCAGTTATCCTCTATATCTTTTTGGGCCTGCTCGACGAGGTCCGTACGCTCGAGCCCCTTTTTGAAAAGGTGCGAATATCTGCCCTGCGCCTGAAGGAATTTTTCTACATGCACAAACTCCTTTGGTTTGTACGATATCACGTGTTTACCGGAAATAACCTCATATATGGGCCAAAAACGGCTGTCTGCCGCAAGTTTGCATATTTTCACCTGGTCGCACGGCTCTATCTTCCAAAAAAGCGGACAAGGCGTCAGTATATTCACAAAAGCAGGACCGGGCGTTTCCACGGCGCGTTTCACCTTCTTTATGACATCCATAGGATCAAACAGAGTGGTCTGAGCGACGTACGGTATATTGTGCGCCGCAACTATTTCGGTCAGATCCTTCGCGCGTTCAAGTTTACCGGCTGCCCTGCTGCCCGCCGGAGATGTCGTAGCATTGGCGTTGGCCGGGGTCGCGCTGCTTCTTTGGGCTCCGGTGTTCATGTACCCCTGGTTGTTGTAGCAAATATATGTAAAATCGTGCCCGCGCTCAAGCGCACCCGACAGCGACTGCAGTCCTATGTCGTAAGTGCCGCCGTCGCCGCCGAACGCAACAAACTTGATGTTCGGCTTTACAAGACCCTTTCTGCTGAGCACCTTATGCGCCGCCTCAACGCCTGAGATACCCGCCCCGGCGTTCTCGAAGGCGACATGCATAAATGGTACGCGCCAGGCGCTGTAAGGGTATACTGTCGTCGATACCTCCATGCAGCCTGTGGCAAACACGATCACCACCGGGTCGTCTATCGCCATGAGCGCCTGCCTCGCCGCTGTCGGCGCGCCGCACCCGGGGCACATCCTATGCCCCTCGGTCAGGGGGTTCTGTCTCTTAGTAAGATCCTTGAGGTTCATCACAGACATCTTAGCCCTCCTTATCAAGAAGCCCTATGTATCTGACTTTGCCGTAATCTGCGTTCGCCAGCCTGCGGAATACATCTTCCGCGTCCTTCGGATAAAAATCACGCCCGCCAAGGCCAAATATATACTCCTGCACGGGCACGCGCTTATTGAGTCCATAGAGCGCGGATTTGACCTCGGAAGCAAGAGGGGCCGTACCGCCTATGCTTGCGCTTCTGTCCAGTACCGCGACACCAAGCTTTTCCTGAACGGCCCTGGCTATATCCTCGCTGGGAAAGGGCCTGAAGAATCTAACCCTGAGACAGCCGACTTTCAAACCGTCATCCCTCATTTCGTCCACTACGTCCTTGACCACGCCGGAAGCGGACGACATGACTATGATGAGATAATCGGCATCCTCGGCCATATACTCCTCGACCGCCGGATAGCTGCGACCCGTATACGTCCCGAACTCTTCTGACAGCTCCTTATATACGCGCGGGACATTGTTCATGCCCTCCATCTGATTTCTCTTTATTTCAAAATAATATTCCGACATTGTAAAAGAACCGTATGAAACAGGGGAATCAACGTTAAGAAGAGGAAGGTCGGGGCGCCTCTCTCCCACGAAAGCCCTCACAGCCTCGTCGGAGAGTATTTCCACAGGCTCGTAGCAGTGGCTCGTGATGAATCCGTCCTGACACACGAACACCGGGGTCAAAACATCCTTGTGCTCCGCCAGCCTCACCGCCATTATCGCGGTATCGTACACTTCCTGTGCGTCCTCACAGTATATCTGTATCCATCCGGAATCACGCTCAGGCATGCTGTCCGAATGGTCGCAGTGTATGTTGACAGGGGCGCCCAAACACCTGTTGACAAGCCCGAATACTATCGGAGCGCGAAATGCGGCGGCTATGGGAAATATCTCATGCATCAGCGCCACTCCGTTGGCGCTCGACGCAGTCATGACCCTGGCGCCTGCAACAGAGGCGCCAACGCAGGCGGTTATCGCAGAATGCTCGCTTTCAACCGCCACATATTCGGAATCAACCATTCCGTTAGCGACAAACTCCGCGAACTTGACAGGGATTTCAGTAGAGGGGGTTATGGGATAAGCAGCAACCACATCGGGATTTATCTGTCTCATCGCTTCAGCAAACGCGAGGTTGCCGGACGTCATCTCCTTATGTCTATCCGACATGATCCGCCACCCCCCCGGGATGTTCGCCATGACGCGCTCCTTCTGCCGGAAAATCTGACTCAGGGTGCATTGATACGGCTTTCACAGGGCAGACTTCCGCGCAAATGCCGCATCCTTTGCAGAAAAAGAGATCCACACCGCCGACATTGCCGTCGGGCGTAGTTTTAATCGACATATCCGGGCACTGTACCCAACATTTCAGACAGGATATGCACACATTCAAATCGATAACGGGACGCATGCTCCTCCAAAGACCGGTCTCGACCTCAAGAGCAGAAGCGCCCCACGCAACAGTAGCCGGGGGCACGTCCTGCCAGCATTTAGGCCCGCTCATGCCAGAACGGCCTCTTCGCGGCCGCGCAGTATGGCGCGGCGATTAGCCTCAAGGACCTCGACCGGCAGATTCCTCATCTTTTTTGTAAAGTGATCCGCGAACACGTCGATGGAAACGTCTGTGAAGACATGAGACAGCGCTCCCAAGATAGGCGCATTGGGTCTGTTCTGGCCAAGCTCTTCCAAAGTTATCCTGGTGGCGTCTACGACGAGGACCCTGGCGTCTTTTGAGAGATGCAGGTCGCGTCTGACAGACATCGCGTCCTCCGCCGTATTTACTATATAGACAGCGTCATTCGCGCATCCCTCGTTAGCATCTCCGCTCTTAAGCATACTGGGGTCGACTACGACGACTATGTTAGGATTTGTCACCCCGCAGCGGCGTCTTATAGGGCTGTCTGAAACCCTGTTATATGCTTTCATTGGAGCGCCCTGGCGTTCTGCCCCATATTCGGGGAACGCCTGCACATGTTTTCCGCTCTCAAAAAGCACCTCGGCCAGTATCGCGGAAGCGCTTTTCGCTCCCTGTCCGCCTCTGCCGTGCCATCTTACCTCTATCGTGCCATTCCCCTTGTTCCGCATCATAATTCCTCCTTAAAGTTATAAAACTAAAAAAGGAGCCCTTCACTTTAAATGAAGGGCTCCTTTACTCGCTTTGACAAACAGCGCTAAGCGCCGATCCTGCGAGGAGGAGCCGCGTTAATAATTATTATAATGATGTTCTGATTCATCTTAAATAACATTACGTTTCCTCCCTCTCCCCCGGATTTTGCAGGTATGATATCACCCATGGCCTTCTCTGTCAAACATGAGTTTTTAAAAAACTTGTGCCAACAAGCCGCCAACAAGCCGGTGTTATCTCTATTGACAAATTCAAAATTTCATACATAATACTGCAGTTGTAGTATTTTCTACAATGGGCTGTCATAAAGCCCTATCACACGGCTTAAACAAGCCTTCGCTGTTGCATAAAAAAGCCCTTCCGACAATCGCGGCTTACCGTAGTGTCTCACTGGGGAGTTTTACGATCGCCTTACTCTGGTTGCGCCATGCGTAGGGATTTCATGCAGCGGCGTAAACAGGGAAAGCCCGCTCGGCCTTCGTACCGCGCATTAAAATGCGTGGACAGGAGACAGTGCGGGAATCTAAGGAGGTAATTGTATAATGACACAGGAAACATCGGTGAAATTCTCGGATTTTAACCTGCGGCCAGAGCTTCTGGCCGCTCTCAGGCACAAAGGTTTTGAATCGCCAATGCCGGTACAGGTTAAGGTCCTCGAGGACGAATCCCTGATCGAAAGCGACATGATAGTCCAGGCAAGAACCGGATCAGGCAAGACGCTTGCGTTTGCACTGCCGCTTATCAACAATATGGACACTGCGCTGCGGGAACCGCAGATAATAGTGCTCTCGCCGACCCGTGAGCTCGCGCAGCAGACCGCGCGCGAATTCGCGTGGCTTGGGGCCGGCTGCGGCGTTCGCGTAGCCACGTTGGTCGGCGGGCTTGACATGGAACGTCAGGTACGCGCGCTGCGTGACGGCGCAAACGTAATCGTCGGAACGCCCGGAAGGATACTTGACCACATACGCAGGGGAACGTTGCGTGGGGGATCCATCCACAGCGTAGTCCTGGATGAGGGCGACCATATGCTGGACATGGGTTTCAAAGAAGAGATGGAGGCTATCCTTGAAGCGATACCGCACGCGGAGCGGACGTGGCTTTTTTCAGCCACAATGCCCGCCGAGATAATGTCTCTTGCGAGGCAGTACCTTGACGCGCCTAAGAAAATCTCGTTAGTATCCGACATTACGATGCACGAGGACATAGCGCAGAAAGCTTATATAATCCCGTCGCGCAAAAGGTTTGAGGGGCTTACAAACGTCCTCATATGGGAGGACCCAAGCAGGGCGCTTTTGTTCTGCGGCACGAAGGCGGAGACGCAGGATATAGCAGACAAGCTTTGCGACATAGGCTTCAAGGCAACGGCCATACACGGCGACATGAGCCAAAGGGAGAGGAACAACGCCCTAAGCGCGCTGCGCGGCGGACGCGTGTCGATCCTGGTCGCGACGGATGTGGCCGCGCGCGGGCTTGATATCGACGCAGTCAGCCATGTCATACAGTTCGGTCTTCCGCAAAACCTGGAGGCCTTCGTCCATCGCAGCGGGCGCACCGGGCGCGCCGGGCACGAGGGCAGCAACATGCTGCTTCTCACGGCACGCGAGGCCAAACAGTTCAAGTCTATGATATCAAGCGCGGGCTCAAAGATGAAAATGGAATGGATACCCGCTCCGGACGCTTCTATCATAGAAGGCCAGTCACGGATTCGTTTTGAGAAGACAATCCTTGAACACGCGCTTGAGTCAGACGAATTCCAGCCTTGGGCGGAGGATATACTGACGAGGGACGAGGCGGCTATGCTCGTTTCCGGGCTGCTGGCAAGGGCTTACGGAGACCAGCCGTCAGGCTACAGTATTAAAGATGACGTTGAAATTGAGATGAACAGGGAAAAGGGACAAAAAGAGGGATATCAGGGCGCGTCCCGCCAGAACGGTGACAAAAAGGGAGATTTCAGACATCCCGACATGGCCGGAGGTTTAGCCATACAGTTTGCGGCAGGACGTGCTGACGGCTGGGAAGTCGGCCCGCTTTTGGGCATGGTTTGCCGCTGCATAGGAGTAGCCCGCGAGGATGTAGGCAACATAAAGCTAAGGGATCACAGCGTCACAGTCGAGCTCTCTGCAAGAGGCGCCTCTCTGTGGGAAGCGCGCAAGGACCGCCTTGCGCGAGAGGGGCTCAGCTCTTCGTCAATACGCAAAATAGAGGCCAGAAGAGACGGACGCAGGGAATCAGCCGGATCATCGCGCTTTGACGGAAAAACTCAGCACAAAGAGCGTGACTACAAAAACGAAGCTTTCCGCGATAAAAACGCCGATCGCGCCAAAAGACGCCGTTTCGTAAAATAGTCGCTCAAAGCAACTGAGACACAGCTGTCAGCGGCCTCCTTTTCAAGGAGACCGCTTTTTAAATTTAAAACCGAAACAGATTTGTGATATACTCTTTAGTCATCACTGGCTTAGTAAAGTTACTTAAAGGGGCTGATCGCAATGAACGCTATCGCGCTTGTCGGCTGCGGCAACGTTGGAACCGCGCTGCTTGAGCTGCTGCACGAAAAACGCAGCATGCTTGGTAAGAGATACGGATTCAAATACAAGGTAACACTCGTCACGGATCTTATGAAGGGCACAGTCATGGACACTAATGGTCTTGATCTTGAAGAAGTGCTTGGCGCACTGCACAATGAGAGATCCTTTTCTAAGCTGCCGCAATCCGTCACAGGCGCATTTCCAGACCTCCTGGACGACTCGGAGGCCACCATGCTGGCAGAAGCGACACCCACCGACTTAAAGACGGGGGAACCTGGGCTCACTCACATAAGAACAGCTCTTTCCAGAGGGATCAGCGTAACCACGAGCAACAAGGGCCCAATATCCATCGCTTACGACGAGCTGCATAAGCTTGCGAGGGAGTGCGGAGCGAAGCTCGGCTACGAGGGGGTCGTAATGAGCGGCACGCCTCTTATACAAATGGTACGCAATGGGATGGCCGGCTGCGATGTAATGAAGATCGAAGGCATACTCAATGGCACGACGAACTTCATCCTCACTAAAATGCACAGCGGCGCCACATACGCGGAGGCCCTTGAGGAGGCCACGTCTCTCGGATACGCCGAGGCGGATCCTTCGGGCGACGTTGAAGGATTTGACGCGGCTGTAAAGGTTTCGATACTTGCAAAGATCCTCTTCGACAAGAACATCCCGGTATCAGACGTGGACCGTGCCGGCATAACACATGTGACACCCGAGAAAATCAACGACGCCAAGAATAACGGCTACGTTGTCAAGCTTATAGCCGGCATCGAGAAAGGGGCTTTCGGGGTTCAGGCTTACGTCAAGCCTAAGGAGATACCATCATCGCACCCTCTGGCATCGATCTGCGGCGCAACTAACGCCGTAACCGTAACCACTGACAACCTCGGAGAAGTAACGCTGATAGGCCCGGGCGCCGGCAGACGTGAAACAGGCCAGGCGCTTCTGTCAGACCTTATATCTATGGCGCGCTAGGGACGGGGCGCGTCCGTTCCCTCACGAAGACACGAGCGGGCCGCATAAAATCGCGGCCCGCTCGTTTATTGACGTCAAGACAGGCGATATGCCCGGCCGTCTTTTGCTTACCTCTTAAGCTCGCCGCTCTTCAGCTTACCGTCAAAATCGCTCACCATGCGCCTAAGCTCCTTAGACAGCAAGAGAAGACCGATAAGGTTGGGGATAGCCATAAGACCGTTGAGCGTATCGGCAAGATCCCAGAGGTTTACAAGTATCTCGGCCCCTCCCCATCCGCCCAGGACCACTAAGGCTATCCATAAGACCTTAAACGGCTTTATCATTGAAGTACCGCCGCAAAGGTAGACCAAGGCCGTCTCCCCGTACCAGTACCAGCCGAGTATGGTTGAAAAAGCAAACAGAGAAAGCGAAAGCGAAAGGATCATTGTGCCTACTTCGCCCAATACCGACGAAAAAGCGGTAAGTGTAAGCTGCGCGCCCGTCAGCGTCGGCGCGCCTGTAAGGGATCCCGTGGTGAGTATCGTGACGGCGGTCAAGGTGCAGATGACGATGGTGTCCATGAAAACCTCAAACAACCCGTAAAGCCCCTGGCGCACGGGGTGATCCACCCTAGCGGTGCAGTGCACCATAGGCGCCGAGCCAAGGCCAGCTTCGTTTGAGAACACACCGCGCGCAATACCGCGCGTGATAGCCGTCTTGACTGCCCATCCGGCAAGTGCTCCTGGAATAGCCATAGGATTTCCGAACGCTCCCTGTATGGCCTGGCTGATGGCGCCGGGAATAGCTCCGGCATGCTGGAAAATCACTACCAGCGCGCCCAAAATGTAGAAAATAGCCATGAACGGCACAAGATAAACGGTAACGGTTGCGATACTGGTTATTCCGCCCCATATAACGAGGCCTGTCAGGATGGCGAGCACTATGGCCGTGTAGATGTGCGGGATATTAAACGCAAGAGCTATACCCTCAGTCGTAGAGTTGGACTGCACCATGTTGCCGATTCCAAAGGACGCGAGGAACGCAAACAGCGCGAACAAAACGGCCAGCCACTTCATACCTAGCGCGTTCTCCAGGATGTACATCGTGCCTCCCCGGAACTCGCCGGACGCGTCCCTCTCCCTGTAGCGTACGGCCAGCGTGACTTCGCAGAACTTCGTCGTCATTCCGAAAAAGGCGGATATAAGCATCCACACCAGCGCGCCAGGACCTCCGAGATGGAGGGCTGTGGCTACTCCGGCTATGTTGCCGGTCCCAACGGTTGCCGCGAGGGCCGTAGCCATGGCAGCGAACGAGGATATCCTCCCCTCCTCGCCGCTCTTCTGCCTTATCTTTCCAAGCACCTCATGGAACATGAACACAAAATAGCGAATCTGCGGAAAACCAAGGTAAAAAGTGAGCCAAACTCCGGTCCCTACGAGCAGCGTCAGCATCCATGGCCCCCATACTATGCCATTGACGATTCCGTTCACCTTCCAAATTGTCTCCATACAATGATCCCCCCTGTGAAGTATGAATTATTAAGCAAAAACGGTAAAGCTGGCACACAACGGACATCACTACAAAGAAATGCTATCACTATGAAATGAATTTGTCCACTATTTCTGCAATTGACAAAATTGCAAAAATAGTAAACGTTTGAGAGCTGTCAACCGAATTATCGCCGCATTTTGCGAATAAGATTAATCAGATTTCGCATTCTTGCCTCCTTCCGTTTTGCAAAATACCTATTCCGGCAAAACAACAAACGACGGCGCGCATATATCTCTGCCGTCAAAAATGCGCGCCGTCAAGGCTATAGGCGACTGCAAGCCGTTCTATCGTACCGGCACTATCTCAAGCCAATATCCGTCAGGATCCTCGATGAAATATATGCCCATCGCTTCGTTCTCAAAGCATATGCAGCCCATCTCGCTGTGAAGCTTATGGGCAGCATTGAAATCATCGGCAGTAAACGCGAGGTGGAATTCGCTTTCTCCAAGATCGTACGGTTTTTTTCTGTCGTGCAGCCATGTCAGTTCGAGCTCGAAACTGGTCCTGCCGTCTCCGAGGTAGACAAGGGTAAAGCCGTCTCCCTCTTTTCTCCGTACCTCTTTAAGGCCTAGAGCCCTGTCGTAAAAATCCATGCTCCTTTTAAGGTCGAGCACATTAAAATTGAAATGCGCAAACTTAATGTCCATCCTTTAAGATACCCTCCCTTCGTTTATCGGCCCCAATAGAGCCGCCATACCGAATCCGCCTGGGTATTCCTCAAATAAATGCCGCTATTCCGTGCTTTGGCCCCGGCCCTCAGATCCGCCGCGCCCCTTTCGAAGCAAACGTTCGAGCTCATCGCAGAGCTTCTTTACCGTCAGAAACGCCTCGCTGCATTCAGTTTCGTCTATCGACGATAAAGCCTCAAGTTCCCATTTATGGAGCTCATGAACAAGCTTTTGGGCGAGCGCCTCTCCCTCTGGGGTGAACCTTATCACTTTCCTGCGCCTGTCTGTTACATGAGGGAACCGCGCAATAAACCCACGCTTCTCAAGCCAATCAAGAGTGGTGGTCATAGTCTGACGCGGTATGCCGAGGTAATCAGCTATTTCTGCCGGCTCAACGCCATCCGGCCGTATGCACATCTCCTCCATCAAGGTCATGACGTTGGTCGATACGCCGTGTTTCTGCGCCCATTCCGAATATACCTGGTCATACCTTCTCCAAAGGTCAGAGAGCCTGAGTAATCTTTGTAAATGCGAGCCGGTTATCCTCTCCATATAAACTACGACCTCCGCCATGCGTCGATTTCAGGCAAAAGCAGCCCGCCCTGGGATTCCCTGCTCCACAATAGCACAAAAACAGCGCATAACGCAATATTTGCAAACGTCATGGCGAGCCAAACACCGTCAAGTCCAAAAAACAGCGGCAGTACCCACAAAAACAGCGGCAGCAGAACAAATGGATCCCCATATGTCAGAAGCGACGCGCTGCGGAGCTTTCCGATGGCCTGGAAGTAAGAAGCTCCCACTTTTGCGGTCCCAAGGAAAGGAAACATAAACACGGACATTTTCAATCCTCTGGCGGCAACCGCGGCGGCTTCACCCTCCATCGAGAAAAAATTCGGCACTGACGCGCAAGAAAAATAAACGAACAGCGAGCACACTATCCCTAAAGCGATAGCTGAAATGAACCCTATGCGCGCAGTTATTTTCCTGCGCGCGTATAACGCGGCCCCATGGTAAAAACTTATAAGCGGCTGTATTCCCTCCGCTATCCCCTCTTCAAGCATTATCCCAACCGGCACTATATATCCTATCACAGCGTACGCGGCCACTCCGATATCGCCGCCATACGCGAGGGCCTGCCAATTGTGCATCACCATCGTCACAGCCGAAGCTATCTGCACCCCAAACGGCGACATGCCCATTGATATCACTCTCAGGCAAAGCGAGGGGGAAAGCCTCTCGATGCAGGATCTTTTGAACCTAACGTTCGACTTGCCGGAGACGAAGTGTAACGAGAGCAGAACTGCCGTCAGCATCTGCGAAACGACGGTAGCCCATGCCGCGCCCGCTATGCCGTACGGAAACGCTATGACCCACAGCCAATCAAACGCCATGTTCAGAACGAATCCCATAACCATGATATACATGGCCTTTCTCGGAGAACCCGAATTGCGCACCGCCCCAAGCATCCCCATAGTGACCACCTGCGCGGGGGAACCTAAAAAAAGAATCTTTGCGTACAGAAAAGACATGGCGGCCACATCGGAGGACACGCCGTAAAGCGACAGCAGCGGCCTGCTGACGGACGTGAACACGACGACGGTTATGAGCGACGCGCCTGTCATCAGAAGAACCATCGAGCCCAATATACGCTCGGCCAGTTTTTTTCGTTTGCGGCCAAGGCTCATGGACATAAGCGCGCCTCCGCCGACGCCTATGCCCGAGCCGACGGCTGTTACAAAAACAGTGAATGGGAAAGCCAGCCCCACGGCGGCAAGCCCATGCTCCCCCACACCCATCCCGATAAAAAAACCGTCGACGATCGTATATATGCCGCTTAGAAGCTGCGACCCTACGGACGGTATGACAAAAAAGGAGAATAGCCTGATCAACTGCCTGTAATCCGCAACGCGGAACATTTTTAAAACCCCCGGATATCTGATATAAGATAGTCTAATTACGTATTATAATATCACGGATTATTTTTCCGATCAAGCTATACAAAAGATTTACGTACTTAGGTCGATTGTCAACGCCGGCAAACGGTGATACCCTGCGGATATACGATTTTGAGGGATGTGCGATGGAACAGGAAATTTCGATGATCGGCAACAACGAGTCGCAATTTAAGAAAATGACAAGGACTCCGATCCCCAGGCTCATTTTCACCCTTGCGGTTCCAACTATAATGAGCATGCTGATAAGCGCCATTTACAATACGGCTGATACTTTCTTTGTCTCGAGGCTTGGTACGAGCGCAAGCGGCGCCGTCGGCATAGTGTTCTCGCTGATGGCCATATTTCAGGCGATAGGCTTTACCCTGGGTAACGGAGCAGGAAGCCTGATATCAAGGAAGCTGGGCGCCCGCGACGTGGTTACGGCCGGCAGATACGCGTCGACGTCGTTCTTCGCTGCTATCGGCGTAGGAGGTGTGTTTTGCGTCCTCGGGCTTCTTTTCATTGATAAGCTTATGCTGGCTTTGGGTTCCACTCCGACCATACTCCCGTTTTCGCGAAGCTACGCGAGGTATATCCTCCTCGGCGCGCCTATTATGTGCGCGTCGTTCGTGATGAACAATATACTGCGCTCCGAGGGAAGGGCGGCCTTCGCCATGGTGGGGCTGGTATCAGGAGGCGTGCTGAACATAATCCTCGACCCTGTCTTCATTTTTTCGATGGGGCTCGGCATATCGGGAGCCGCGATAGCTACTCTTATAAGCCAATGCCTGAGTTTCTTCCTCCTCTCTTCGTTCTTCTACAGGAGGAAGAGCGTCATGCGCATAAGCGTCAGCAATATATCCAGGGACGTGCGCGACTATATCCAGATACTGTCGTTAGGCTGCCCGTCTCTTTGCCGTCAGGGACTTGCGAGCATCGCGACCGTCGCGCTCAACGTAAACGCGGCCGTGTACGGCGACGCCGCAATCGCCGCCATGTCCATAGTGGGGCGTATATTCATGTTCATTCTGTCCATGATACTTGGCATAGGTCAGGGGTTCGTCCCTGTGGCCGGATATAATTACGGAGCGAAAAAATACATCCGCGTAAAACAGGCGTATTGGTTTACTGTCAAGGCAGGCCTATGTGTGAGCGGGTTCATGGCGATTACCGGGATGATCTTCGCGCCAACCCTGATAGCGGTGTTCCTGAATGACAGGGAGGCGATAAAGATAGGCACTGTCGCGATTCGCATGCAGTGCGCAGCGCTTTTGCTGCATCCGATGTTTGTCTACACGAACATGCTTATGCAGGCCACCGGGCACGCCATCAGCTCAACGTTCCTTGCGTGCAACCGTCAGGGGATCTATTTCCTGCCGCTCATAATGACGCTTCCGGACATGTTCGGGCTGACAGGCATACAGATGACTCAGCCTGTCGCCGATATACTGAGCTTTTTCACGTGCCTCCCGTTCCTTTACATGTTTATGACAAAACTCAACGAGAGGATCAGGTTCTTAACCTGAAAACCGGCTTATCGCAATATCTTCAAAACTAAAAAGGAGATGGTCATATGAAAGATTTCCACGATCTTGTAATTAGGCGTCAAAGCTGCCGCAGCTACGACGAAAGACAGGTAAAAAAAGAAGACTTGCTGAAATGCCTTGACGCGGCTCGCATGGCCCCCTCGGCGTGCAACAGCCAGCCGTGGCATTTCGTCGCTGTAACCGAGCCTGAAACAAAGGGAAAACTTGCTAAGCTCGTGCAAATAATAGGCGGCAACAAATTCGCCGAAAAAGCGCCCGTGCTCGTGGCTGTATGTGAAGAGCCATGTCCCAAACTCATGCAGCGGGTGCTCGAGAAGTGGGACTGCAAGCATTTCGCGCACGGAGACATAGGCATAGCTGTGGCGCACTTTGTGCTCGAGGCCGCAGACATAGGTCTCGCAACCTGCATAATGGGAACGTTCGACGAAAAAGACGTAAAAGAACTGCTTGGAATACCGAAGGATCAGACCGTGCGGGTCGTCATCGCGCTCGGATATGCGGCAGACGACGCCGTCCGCGAAAAAAGCCGCAAACCCATGGAGGAGATAGCGACGTTCATAGAATAGAAAGCCATAGGATAAATAATTAAAAGCAAGAGACAGCCTCGCGGTTCTGCGCTATGCAAACCGCGAGGCTGTCTCTTGAACCAGGAGTTATCCCAGTATCGCCTTCAGGTCCTCTTCAGCTGTCCCTATGGGTTTTATGCCGAAATTCTCCGCGAGCACGCCAAGCACCGCGGGCCCTACAAAGGCGGGCAGGCTGGGACCGAGCCTTATGTTCTTTATGCCGAGGTACAGCAAGGTAAGGAGTATGCAGACTGCTTTCTGTTCATACCATGAGAGTATAAGCGACAGAGGCAATCCGTTCACATCCGTCTTGAACACATCCGCAAGCGCGGACGCTATCCTTATCGCGGAGTAGGCGTCATTGCACTGTCCGCAGTCGAGCAGACGCGGTATGCCCTCTATGTCGCCGAACTCCATCTTGTTGAAGCGGTACTTTCCGCAGGCCAATGTAAGAATTACAGTGTCCTTAGGAGCCTTATCAGCAAATTCTGTGTAATAATTGCGTCCCGGCTTGGCGCCGTCACAGCCTCCAACCAGGAAGAAGTGACGTATTTTGCCTCTCCTGACAAGATCTGCGACCTTATCGGCAGCGCCGAGCACCGCGTTTCTCGCAAAGCCTATCATTATCCTTTTTTCAGGCGCATCCTCTGCGAAGCCGGCGGCATCCAAAGCAGCCTCTATAACAGGCGTGAAATTTCTGTCTTTGATATGCGTCACGCCGGGCCACTGCACAAGCCCGCTTGTAAATATGCGGCTCTTGTAGCTGTCCTTTGGCCTTTGGATACAGTTCGTCGTCATCAGTATGGCGCCTGGGAACTGCTCGAACTCTTTCTGCTGATCCTGCCATGCCCCGCCATAGTTGCCGACAAGGTGCGGGTACTTTTTGAGACCCGGGTACGCATTGCACGGCAGCATTTCTCCGTGAGTATACACGTTGATGCCCTTGCCCTCCGTCTGCTTGAGCAGTGCCTCGAGATCGGCCAGGTCGTGTCCCGATACGAGTATCGCCTTTCCTTTAACCGGCGTTACCCTGACCATAGTCGGCTCAGGATGGCCGTATGTACCGGTGTTTCCCGCGTCGAGGAGCTCCATTACACGCAGGTTGACTTCTCCTATCTTAAGATTGAGCGCAAGCATCGAGTCTACAGTGATATCCTCTTCAAGCAGCTGAGAAAGGGCTTCCAGGAAAAACCTGTCGACGTCCTTGTCCGTCTGCCCCAATATCCTCGCGTGGTCCGCGTATGCCGCCATCCCCTTAAGCCCGTAGACAGCAAGCCACTTCAGCCCGCCCAGGTCTGCGCCGTACTTGTCTATATCAGCCTGCGGGGACAGCGCTTCCCCTTCCGCCGCAAGCTCGTCAAGTGACTCTCCGTTTAAATCGCATCCGCAGGAGCAAGAACCGGAAAGAGCCTTCCTTTCCTTCCTCGTGGACCTCACCATGTCAGCTATAGTCTCAGCGTCAAAGTTAACGTTGGTGACCGTGCTGAATAAATTCTCCGTGACCCGTCTGGCGGCCTCTCCCGTATCCGCGCCGTGAGCCAAAGCGGCCTTCGCAAAAAGCATCGTCTCATGCACTAACAAATCCTGAAGCACAGCCGTCTTCGGATCCTTGCCGCAAACTCCCGCCACAGTACAGCCCGTTCCTTTGGCAGTCTGTTCACACTGGTAACAAAACATCGCTGTCACTCTCCTTTTTTAGCCGTATAGCCGGCATATTTGTTTTAAATCTAATGCACCGCAAAAAATCCCGCCCGTCATCAGTTGGGGAATATCTGCCTCACCTCAAGCGTTTTTCCGTTCAGCGCCAGCTTAACCAGCTTTAAAGACACAGCTGCATCCGCTTTTCGCACGGCTTCCTCCACAATCCGCACCAGTCCGCCGCAACACGGCACCTCCATATACGCGACGTCTATCTCCTTTATCCCGTTGAGTTTAATGATCTGAGTAAGTTTCTCTATGTACGGCTCCGCATCGTCAAGCTTAGGACACCCCACCAGGCAGATCTTGCCCAAAAGCAGGTCTTTATGGAAATTCGGACACGCGAACGCCGTACAGTCCGCCGCTATAAGGAGTTTCGCGCCTTCAAGGTACGGTGCCTGTACAGGGACGAGAGCGAGCTGCACCGGCCAGTTTCGGAGCTCCGAGTCTTGCACGCATGAAGTCTTTTCCTCTTTCTGTGCCGGCTTGTCTGCTTTAAGTTCCCTCGCCATGGTCCCCGGGCATCCGCAGGGAAGCGTTTTGCTCCCCGCTTTCTTTTCCGCTGCCGTCATCCTTGCCTTCACCGCGGCCTCGTCATAAGAAGAAGCCTCCCTCATTTCAAATGAGATGGCCCCGCGCGGGCATTCGCCGATGCAATCCCCAAGCCCGTCGCAGTAACTGTCGCTTATCAGTCTCGCTTTGCCGTCCTCAATAGCTATAGCGCCTTCGTGACACGCATTTGCGCAAATACCGCATCCGTCGCATTTGCTCTCGTCTATTTTGATTATTTTCCTCAAAGCTTTTCTCCTTTCACACCCGCATCTATAAAATCCGCCAAGCTTCTGCCGGACAGCCAATCGCCGGCATCTCGCACAAGACCGCATAAAAAATCCTGGAATATACATGATCCGTATACGCAGCTCCTGCGGCCGAAAACACACTTAGGCGTCTCCATCGGGCCCTCTATACATTCCACTATCTCAAGGAAAGATATCTCCTCAGGACTCCTTCCAAGCACCGCGCCTCCCCCAGGCCCCCTTGTGGTGTCCAAAAGCCCCGAATGAGAGAGCCTCATGATAACTTTGGCAAGATGAGACTCCGAGACAGAGAGCCTTGAGGCCATATCCTTCACAGACATCCGCTCGCCGCCGTTCTTGGCGATCAAGACCATGCAGTGGAGCGCAATATACGTTGCTTCGCTGAAACTGGCGATCTTTGCCATAACACTCATCTCCGATAATTAAGGTATTAAAGTACCTTAATTCTTTATTTATAATAAAAACAATCCCTGCTCTCAGCATCCGTAAAAATACTTAACCGCCCGCGCGTCAATTAATATTCGCGAGAAGACTCGCGGAATACCGATAACAGCGTCTCGCCGTCAGTTAGGACAATATCTCCCTTATGCAAGCGTCTGACAGCGCGTCAAGGCTTGAAATATTTTTCTCAAACGGCAGCCGGGATGCTTCGTAAGCCAGAGGAAGCTCCGTACAAGCCGTGATTATCGGTATATCCTCGATCCTCCAAAGCCCCTCGGCCGCGGATTCGAATACTTCGGCCGCATGTTTTAGATCACCGGCCTTTACGAACTTGATAGCCTCCTGCATACGCCACCGAACATCCTCAGGCGGAAGCAGAAGTCTATAACCCATTTTTTCAGCCTCGGCCTGATATATCCCGGCCTTCGCCGTTCCGATCGAAGACGCCATCCAGGCGCCGTTCACGGCTTTCGCCGCCGCTTCGCTTAAAGTAGCTTCCACGATATGCACGATCGGCGTTTTGATCTCATCTTTGAACCTGTTGATGAAGCAGTGAGCCGTATTGCATGGGACAGCCAACAGATCGGCGCCCCATTCCATTAACCTCTCGATGTCTTTTCTTATATAAGGCTCCGGGTCTTCGCCGTCGCCAATGATGGCACTGGTCCTATCCGGTATTTTAGGATCCGAGAGCATGAAAACGACAGGGTGGTCCTGGTCTTTTTCCGCAGGAAACCTAAATGACAATATCCTCATAAATTCTGCCGAGGCAGCCGGCCCCATTCCGCCTAAAACGCCCAAAACCTTCTGGCTCATCGACAAAACACTCCTTGATAAATATAGAAAAATTATTCGCTCCACTGCTGATTATATTCCGCACCTTTTCTGTTTGCAATTTGTCCTATTCAGTGATAATGTTCCAGATGTTTCGCTTGAACGCCGCAATTCAGCTTTAGCTTTCATCAGACGAAAGGAATGAAAATACATGTCTCTTTGCTACTATAGGGGAAAGTTTATGCCGACGGAAGAATGCAGCCTGCCGGTCACGGATCTTTTGATCCAGAGGGGGATCGGGGTTTTCGACTCTATCAGGACCTACGGCGCAAAACCGTTCGCAATGCCGCAGCATATAGAAAGGCTCGCCGGAAGCGCCAAACGGTGCGGGATAGAGGCAGATCGGATAATAGAGGCACTTCCGGATATAATACATCAGGGGTTGAAGCATGCCGCAGCGCCCCAAGGGGACAAGGTCATAAAGCCGTACATAACCGGCGGCACGGTAAACAACCGCGGACACTTCCCAAAGCCGGACTTCTTCGTCCTGTTCGAAGAAGTGCACAGCCTCACAGAGGACGAGATCAGCAACGGCGTATCACTGAAACCGGTCTACATGGAAAGGCCCTACCCAGAGGCCAAAAGCACAAATTATCTGTTCGGCTATATACCGATGTCAGACGCAAAGGCAAGCGATTTTGAGGCACTCTACATAGTCAACGGCGAGATAACCGAGTCGGCGACAAGCAGCTTCTTTCTCTGCAAGGACGGCCGCGTGATAACGGCCCCTGTGGGAAGGGTGCTGAGAGGGATAACAAGAGAGATACTGCTCACGCTGCTCAGAGAAAACGGCTTCACAGTCGAAGAGCGCTGCCCCCTTGAGAAAGAGCTCGCCGACGCCGACGAAGCGTTCATATCCGGCTCTGTGAAAGAGGTGCTCCCCATAGTGCGCGTAGGAGAACAGGTGATAGGCAGAGGCACTCCGGGGCCGGCCACAGCCCGCATAAGGCACCTGTTTCTCTCAAACATCCACAGATGGCTTGAGGACTAGAAACTAAGGCCTTCCAAGCAAATTGTGGCAGCAGGAATAATGAAGGCGGGCGATTCCACACGGAAAGCCCGCCTTTTTAAATCTCGCCATCGGCGCTTTCGGACACTCAAAACGTCGGCGGCTACGCATCTATCTCATCGCAAAAATTGTGTGTGAGCATATCCTTGACGCTTTCGCGCGGTAAAAGCGGCAGGAGCCACATAAGTTTAGTGATAACGGCCTCAAACCCCATGTCCTGGGCGCTTACGGCTCCTGCTTTCAGCGCCTTTTGTCCCACGTCGTAAACGGTAAGGTCGACTCCGCCCTCAGGGCACTGCGTGGTCATTACCGCTATAACCCCCAAAGCGGCCGCACGTTCCAAACCCGGAAGAAGGTCCTCCTCCATGTAAGGGATACCCCCGAGGCCGAACCCCTCGACAACCACGGCGGCTGGTGCCATATCTATCAGTTTCATAAAAAACTCAGATTTAAGCCCCGGAAAAATCTTTATGGGAATGACGTCGTTTGAGAACTTAGCGGCGGTATAACTGCCACACAGCGTGGTTTTATCGATGAAAGGCGATCCATAGACTATCGCCGTCCCATCTTCAATGCTGCCTATATCCGGACAGCCTATCGATCTGAATGCGTCCAGACGCCTTCCGGATATCTTCTTCGCCCTCGGCCCATGTATCAGCCTCCCGTCAAACGCCACCGACACCCCCTCCTGCCCCTTGTCAAGAAGTGCCCCCATAAACAGGAAGGAGTCCCTAAGATTTTTCCTTGCGTCGCTTCCGGCAGATGATATCGGTATAACCGAACCGGTCAGTATGACGGGCTTTCCAAGATGCCTCAATGTATATGACAGCACGGAGGACGTATAAGCCATAGTATCCGTCCCATGCGTTATGACGAAGCCGTCGTAATTCCCGCTGTTGCTCGTTATACAGGCCGCAAGCGATATCCAGTCGTCCGGGCAGATGTTCGTGCTGTCTTTCGAAAAGATGTCGCATATGTCTATTTCGGCCATTCTATATATATCTGGGACCGATAAGGTAAGGTCATGCCCCGAGACGGCAGGCGCAAGCCCGTCCGCGCCCTGTTTGGAAGCTATTGTCCCTCCCGTTGATATCAGCAGTATTTTCATATCCGCATCCTCCGATGCATACGGCCGCAGCCGCCATATGCACACGTACGCACAGCGCCGCTTCCCGAAGCGATTGCGCTGCGCTCGTCGCATGTGATACAAATATAACACATACCGCGTTTGCGCGTGTTTGCGGGAAACATTTGCAATTTCGTCGATCTAAGGCAGAGACGTCAGATACAAAACAGCATAAAATCTTCCTTAGCGCGGGCGCGCGGCCTCGCTGCTGGCGTCTATGCGCCGAGGCAAGTAGAATAAGCAAAGAGAGAAGGGATCGTTTAAAATGACATATCGCTCAAAAAAACTGAACCTGTATTCCGGACGCGGCTCATCCTCCCGCAGAGCTATATACAAAGGCTGCGGCTATGACGACACGGACTTAAGCAAGCCTCTTATAGGAATAGTGAACACGGCAAACGACGCCGGACTCGGGCATGTCCACCTCGACAGACTTGCAGAACGGGTGCGCTCAGGCATACTCCAGGCGGGAGGGACACCCTTCGAATTCGGCACCATAGCCACTTGCGGCGCCGTTCCTATAGGGATGCCCCACTTTCGTTTCGAGCTGGTCATAAGGGACGTCATAGCATCGTCGGTAGAGATAATGACAGGAGTGCAGCTCCTTGACGGATTAGTGCTGCTCGCTTCCTGCGACAGCATCATCCCCGGCGTCCTGATAGGCGCCATTCGCGCGGATGTGCCCGCCATAGTGCTCACCGGAGGTCCGCAGGAGGTCTGTCGTATCGACGGCAGAAACGCGGTCATGAGCGAACTCGACCAGCTTGTTTTCGGCGCCGATTTCGCAAGCGACGAGGCGAAGGAAAAGATCCGCTATTTGGAGGACCACGTCTGTCCCGGGCCTGGCGCTTGCTCGCTGATGGGCACAGCGAACACCATGCAGATCCTCATGGAGGTCATCGGGATGGCGCTTCCCGGCTCTTCGGCAGTTCCCGCTGTATACGCGGAAAAGGAACGCTACGCGACACAGACCGGCAGGCGTATAGTGGACCTCGTGAAACAGGACATAAAACCCAAAGACATAATGACGAGGGAAGCTCTGTTAAACGGCGTTATTCTGACGCTTGCGCTGGCCGGATCTACGAACGCAGTCCTTCACCTGCTGAGTTTCGCGCGTGAGGTTGGTGTAGAGCTCTCGCTGGACGATTTCGACAGGCTCTCGCGCATAATCCCGGTCATAAGCAAAGTCATCCCTACTGGCAAAGCATCGGTGATCGACCTTTACAACGCGGGAGGAGTGCCGGCTGTAATAGGCGAAATGAGGGACTATCTGCACAAAGAGTGCGTGACCGTATCTGGCCACACCATAGGCGAGATATCTGAGATCCACAGGTCGTCAGACCGCAATGTCCTGACATCGGCGGATGAACCGGTGTTTAAAAACGGGGGGCTCGTCGTGATAAGGGGGAATTTATCCCCAAACGGCGCGATATGCCGCACCACGACCATATCAGAAAAAATCAGGAAATTCACCGGCCCCGCGCGCGTATTTGACTCCGACGAAGCCGCGCACGAAGCTGTGGTATCCGGAAAGATCAAAAAAGGCGACGTTGTCGTCATACGCTACGAAGGACCGCGCGGAGCCCCGGGCATGCGTGAGATGATGATGACCACGGACGCGCTGGTAGGCATAGGCATGGGACAGGATGTCTTCGTTCTGACCGACGGGCGTTTTTCCGGCTTTACAGAAGGAGCCGCCATCGGCCATATTTCCCCCGAGGCTGCGGTTGGCGGCATTATTGCCATCGTCGAAGACGGAGACACTATCAGGATCGATATCGACGAACGTACCGCCGACCTTGTCCTGGCAGACGAAATAATTGAAAAACGCATGAAGGAGTGGAGGCTCCCGCTCAAAAAATCGCGCGGTATCCTTGGAATATACGCAAAAACCGCGCTGCAGGCTCATTTGGGGGCAATGATCGACGACGTCGTCACAAGTGAGGAACAGGTCATCAAATAAAATCCGCCTTGCGGAACCGCAAAACGGCCGGCGTACGGGAGAGCAACAGCTCGCCTCAGCGCCGGCCGGCACAGAGCTAAACCGCTATTTTGCGTCCTTCACTATCTTAACGCTTTCCACATAGTTTATGCCGCGTTTTTTCTGTTCGGCCATTACAAACTCGTAGAGATCATCGGAACCCGCAAGCTTTTCCGGAGCGAGCACCCCTTTTTCACTGATAAGGCCCGAAGCCAGCGCGTGGGCGAATATGGAGCACGTCATCCCGGTGCAGCGCCCCATCGAGTTACGCCATGTCTTTTCATCGAACCTGTCCCAAAGGTCCCATGTGTATGTAACAAAATCGTTCCCCTTATAACCTTCGACCTTCACCTGCATAACGGTTATATCGCGGTCTCCTTTATCCGGATCCATCTTCCACATCGGGAAGAGAAGGTCGCAGGCGATATCCCGCGGCACTACGTCCGCGCCGCCGAGCTTCCTCTTATTCTCGTCGAACAACCCCATCTCGCGCAGGAGTCTCATCTGTTCGACATGCCCCGGCCAGCGCATAGTGCGCTCCTGCATGTTCCTCGCCTTTATGTTCTTCATCAAAGAACGCAGGCCGTCCGTTATGAAGGTCTCAAGCGCGCCGACCTTAGGGAACTCCTTCAGGTCGAGATCGCCCATCGCCTCTATTACAGCCTGGCTGTAGTCCTTGATGTACCTCGCCGGGCGTGTGTACTCCTCTATGACATCGGCTGCCGACCATGTTATCTGATAATTGAACGGAGGCACCGGCTTCTCCGGAATGCCGCCGACGTATATGATCGCGTTCTCAACCTCGTCCAGCAGGTGGGCTCCGCGTCCCATCAGGAAGTTGGACATGCCGGGGGCAACGCCGATATCCGGTATAACGGTGACGCCATGTTCCTTCGCCAGACCGTCAAGCTCCTCAAAATCCTCCGGCATGAACGAGATATCGCAGAGGTTCCTGCCCGACCTTATGACGGCCTCCATCATGCTGCGGCCGAACCTTCCGGGGACGCCGGCCGTAACGATATCGGCATCCTCGAGGATTAAACGCAGGCTGTCGCCGTCAGTACAGGAACAAACGGCTGTTTTTAATTTCGGATTGTTCTCAGCTGCCTTCGCAAGCTTCCCGCCGTCCAGGTCGACCAGCGTGACGGCAAAGTCCCTGCTCATGTCGTCAGCTATGATATTGCCTACAAGCCCCGCCCCTATCTGCACTGATTTCATCATATACCCTCCCATGGATACAAAACTGTATGCAAATTATAGACTAAAGCTCCGCTACAGACTGATGTATCTTGACTCCTCGTTTTTCAAGCTCATCGATGACTCGCTTTACCGCCTTGGGATTTTTCCCTATAGCTTCAGGCGGATTAACGCCGGGCATATTGAGTACCCCTTCAGCTATCAGCCGTCCGACTATTACGCAAGTAAAGCCTGTGGTGCGCGCCATTGATGTGTATGATGTCTTCATATCTCTTTCATCATAGAGGCTGTAGCGGTACTGAAGCCTCCTGCCGTCTTTTTTGCCCGTCACCTCGATATGGTAAAACGTGAACTCTTTTTCGTCATCCCCCAGCTCCATCTTCGGATAGGCCAAGGCTCCGAAGACATCCCTGGGTCTCACTTTTACACCGTTTATTTCAACGGGATCCAGGCTGAACAGACCTATCTCACGCAAAAATGCCATCCTTTCCGCGGTACCAGGGTACCGGAGTGTATATTCCGTAACGTTTGGCGATGGGATGGTGTCCAGAAGAGTCCGGGCTCCATCCGTGAAAAACCCCTCCATCCTGGGAAGCTTAAAGCCAGGTATGTTGAAATCTATCTCCTTACAGCCAGAGCAAGCCGGTACCGAAATTATCTTCCCATCCCTTTTCATCCTGGCCGGCCGCATATATTCTTCTATCAGATCGTCCGGGGAGAATACCAGCTTGTAATTAAAAGGCTCCTGTGGATCTGTCGGCAGGCCTGTAACGTAATATGTCACGTCTTCCACTTCATCCAGCTCCGCACACGCATGCCCTATAAGTATGCTTGAAGAACCTGGGGCGACGCCGACATCTTCGAATGATGTCACTCCGTACTTCTTAGCCTCCGTATCCCACTGCCTGTAATCCTCGCCCATGAACGATATGTCCGAAATATCGACTCCGGCCCTGATAACAGCACCGAGCATATTAAAACCAAGGAACCCGGGGACGGCGCCGATCACAAGATCCTGCCCCCTAACCGCATCTGTTATGGACTGCGGCGACGCAAAATCCACGTCAGTCCTCCCTGTGATTTTTCCGCCTGACCTCGTGATCGTCTCTTGAAGCCTGTCTTTTCTTGCGTCACACACTGTGACATCGTAAGCTTCATCCGCCGCAAGATCAAGCGCCATCACCGAACCCACCAAACCGTTGCCGAGCACTGTTACTTTCTTCTTCATGATAAATACCCTCCCGCTTACCGTATTATTGATTATTGAAGCATTACATTAATCCGGTTCAAGTTCGATTTTTTGCCCCTCAGCTTTTGTGTTCCTATTATTTGATTTATCCTCGTAAAATACGAACCACCCCATATATGCCAGGACTATCGCTACAATAGGATTAACCCAGTTGAGTATCGCATATGGCGCATATACAAAAGTAGAGACACCAAGCGCACCGGTCATATAAGCGCCACAGGTGCTCCACGGTACAAGGCTCGACGTGAGGGTTCCTGCGTCCTCAAGAGTTCTTGAAAGCATCCTTGGGGCAAGCCCAACCTTCTCATATGCCGGTTTTAAAAGACGACCGGGAAGCACTATTGCTATATATTGGTCCCCAACAAGGATATTCGTCGCGATGCAGGCCAGCACAGTGGCAGCCACAAGGTTGCCTGTCTTTGAAAGAAATCTGATGGACGCGTTCAAAATAACGTGCAGATATCCTATGGCTTCAAGCATTCCACCAAACCCTATCGCTATCCAGCTTAAAGATATCGTCCACATCATATTCTGCAGACCGCCCCTAGTAAGAAGGCCGTTCAACATATCCGCTATCTCCTTGCCATGCTCTTGTGCCGAGATCGCCCCCTCATAGCCGTATTGAGCGGCAACTATAATATCGGCTAAGCTGACATGCTGAATAAACACCCCGCAAATTGCGCCCGTTACTATGCCTAGCATCATCCCGGGGATAGCCGGGACCTTAAGAATGGCCGATCCTATCACTATAATGGGCGGCAAAAGAAGCAAAGGGTTTATCCTCTGTGCGGTGGCTAGCGCATAACGTATTGTTTCTATTCGGCCTAAGTCATAGCTACCCGAAAGGTCCACAGTAATCGTCAACAAAGTAAATGCGGCAAGCGTAATGATATAACTTATGCCTGTCGTCGAGACCATCGCCCTTATATGGTCATACAGTTTGGCACCGGCCACCGCTGGGGCAAGGTTTGTCGTGTCGGACAGAGGGCTCATCTTGTCTCCGAAGTACGAGCCAGATACTATTGCTCCCGCTGTATATCCCATAGGTATGCCGAGCCCTGCGCCGACACCGATAAGAGCGACACCTATGCTTGCAGCGGTCCCCCACGACGTGCCGGTTGCAAGCGAAACTATGCTGCAAATGAGAACCGTAGCAGGAAGAAACGTGCGAGGCGTCAGTATTGCAAGGCCGTAGTCTATCATCGTGGTTATAACGCCTGATATCATCCAAACACCAATCAATATGCCGACCATCATGAGTATAAAAAACGCCGAAGTAGCAGCGTTGACAGCTGAAACATAGCCGTCCTCTATCAGCTGCCATTTGTTGCCAAGCCTTAATCCAAGAACAACAATCGCAAGGATGCACATAAAAAGCGGTATGTGCGCATCAAGCTTGAGCTTCATAACGCAAAACGTGACGCACGCGGCGATGCCGATTACCACCAATATCGACTCTGTGAGACTCGGCATCCTGCCTCGCAAAGCTGAATTCCCGTCGAGTTCTTCCCTTTTCATTTCACTGGCCTCCTCCTGTGTTATGTTTGTTTCTTAGACATTTTTGCAGCAAAAAAACAGCAAAGAACAATAAGGAGAACGTGCGCGCCGATACCATCGCGATCACGCATGGATTTAATGAGCGTTGTCGTTTTAGAATCTTCCTTGGACTTAAGGGACAAAAAGACAGATACAGCAGTCACGCAGTTTTAATTTGTTCCGTCTTTTCTGAAATTTTATATTAATTTTTATGATATTTAAATATTATTTGAGGGCTTAATTAACTGATTTTCAAAACAAGCGGTCTATTTCTCCCCAGTTTTTCGAACAATGTTCTGTTATTTTGTACATACGTAACACATATCTAAATTAGGAGATATAATTGACTTGGTTTTTTGATCCGCGTTATAAAAATCATGTAAAAGAGGTGTTATATAAAATGGGCAGGAACAGAGTCGCGAATCTTGACGATATTGGCTGGCGCATACTCGAAGAGCTGCAAAAAGATCCGCGCATCTCCTACCGCGAGATCAGCCGGAGGGTCAATCTTTCCTGCTCGTCCGTCTTGGAGCGCATCAAACGCATGGAGGAGGACGGGATCATAGCGGGGTACGAAGTTGTGCTCGACACGGCAAAAATAGGTCTCATGGTGCGCGCCGTGATAAGGGTCAAGGTCAAATCGCTCGAAGACGAGACACAGCTTCTGAAAAGCCTCCCTGAAGACCCATTTGTCCTTCAGTACTGGCTGGTCGCGGGCGACGACGATTTTATAATAGAAGCCGCATTCCCGTCCATGCACGAGATGAACTCGTTCCTTGTAAAGCTTTGGAAACATGGACAGTCATACTCCTGTATCGTAATAGACAAACCGGCACTGAAAAAACAGATAGCGCAGATAGCTGAAAAATTAAGAGGCTAGACGCCGCGCAGCTAAGCGGCGCCCGGCCTCAGACTAAACGAAAGTACTAAGCGCTAAAGCTCTTTTCCTATCTCATCCCTGTAAGTGCCTGGGAACTCCTTATCCGGGAACAGATAGCTGCCCAGGACAAAACTCACAAAACCAACAGCAAGGCCCGGGATTATAGGCTCGAGCGAGAAAAACTTAAGCCCGAAGTTCTCCATAGGTATGATCACGCAGGAGGCAAGCACGATGGAAAGTATGGATCCGGCCTTGCTTGACCGCTTCCACATATGCCCCATCACGTACGGGAACAGTGTCCCCGCTGATTTCAGCGTGAAGCAGAACATCAGGACCGCGATCAGGTTCTTTATGTTCATAAGCGCTACCAGCACCCCTATAACTCCGAGCGCAAGCAGCCCCAGCTTGGCCTGCCGCAAGACATCGCTCTCGATGGCATCCCTGTTTATGTGCTGCTTGTAAATATCGTTGGCCCAGATGGAGGCAGCCCCTAAAAGATCTGAGCTCGCGCTTGACATGGTAGCGGACGCAAGGGCCGCGGACAGAAGGCCGAGGATCGCCTTAGGCAGCACATGATACCCAAGCGTCGGCAGAACGTAGCGGGTGCCATACTGCTCTATCATATCGCTGCTTATGACGCCGCTTTTCACCGCGGCAAGGCACGCCAGCCCGAGGACAGCGGGAACAAACGCGAACGCCACGTACATGGCGCTGCAAAGCAAAGACGCCTGCTTCGCCACCTTCTCGTTCCTGCAGGAATAGATTTTTTGTATCGTCTCCTGCCCCACCAAAAAACTGGCCAGGTACATTATGGTCAATGACGCTATCATCCCCCAGCCTATCCCCTTTATGGGGTCAAGCGACTCCTTCGGAACGTTTGCCACAATGCCGCTCCAGCCGCCGACGCTGCCAAAAGCGAACGGGATGGTAATAAACAGACCCACGAATATAATGATCCACTGTATGACATCGGTCATAGTCACGCTGTAAAGGCCGCCTACGTAAGAGTAAATAAGTATGACCGCGGACGATATGAGCAAACTGAAGGTGAAGCTCCAGCCCGTCAGAACTGACAGCAAAATCCCCGTCGCAGTGAATTGGACTATGGCGTCTCCTACCTGAGGCGGTATCATCAATATGGCGGTCAGAAGACCGTTGCCCTTGCCGTAGCGCCACCTGAAATACTCCGGGACGGTCTTCTCTTCGCTCCTGCGCAGCATAGGAGATACGAAAGCTATGATCGCAAAAGCTATTGCCATGCAAATGATGTACCACGCCGAAGATAATCCCCATTGGCCGTACGCGTTCTGCGCGACTCCCATCGTGCTTCCTCCGCCGACCTGAGTGGCCGCCAGGCTTCCGGCCACGGCAAAGGGGCCAAGCCTCCTTCCGGCCACAAGAAAATCGGCGACGGACCTGTTAGCTTTCTCCCTGTAATAGAAGCCTACAGCCAGCATACATGCCAGGTAAATAAAAACGATGACCCACACCGCCATCATAACCGCGTCACTCCCCTTTAATTTTGAATTTGGCTTTTCCAAAGGAATATACAGCAGCCGCCCGAAAGAGGTCAATAGCGCGCGCCATGCCTGCAAGCCCGGAAAATGTGCCTCAGGACTCACTTCGCCGGCGACCTGTGTTAATTGAAAGATCTTTCTTATGGGTGATTGACAAACAGAAAAAACAGTGGATACTATGTGAATTAATATAAATCATATATTATTTTATTGTCATAATATTTTATACGAAAAGGAGGGCAGGAGGAAGAAACGTTTTAACATTGACGTAAAAAGGGGGAATTTTTTATGGAGAGCACCAGCCCAAGTTTCGCGTTTTATTGTGTGGCAGTCTACTTTGTGTTCATATCTCTTCTGGGCGTCTATCTGACAAAAAAGGTGAAGAATCAGGAGGACTACGCCGTAGCGGGACGATCTCTCCCTGTGTATGTCTTAGTCGGCACACTGATCGCCACTTGGATGGGAGCCGGCACGATAATGGGCGGTGCCAACTCGCTTGGCTATCAGTTCGGGTTCGGCGTCGCAATAGTCTTTTCCTTAGCGTCTCCCATAGGGCAGGTCGTGCTGACGTTCATATCCAGGAGGATACGGCGCCAGAACGCGCAGACAGTACCCGAGGTCATTGAAAAAGTGTACGGAGCCGAGGCGCGTTTCATATCCACCTTGATAATCCTCCTCGCGTACTTAGGTGTTGTCGCGTACCAGTTTCTCGGCGTCGGCACGCTGCTTCAGTCGACACTCGGGATATCTGTCGAATCAGGCACGGTGATAGCCTTCGTAGTTATCATAGCGACATCTCTGTTTGGAGGTCTGTACTCCGTAGCATACACAGATTTCATAAGCTGCGTGATGATATCGGCCGGCCTTTTCATAGGGGTGCCGCTTGCCGTCCACAACGCCGGAGGTTTTTCCTCCATCGTGACAAGACTGCCGCAAGGGCACATGGGAATCGGCAACCTCTCATTCGTTCAGGTCCTCGGATTCTTCCTCCCGACCTTCGTGTACCTGATGGGCGACCAGAACATGTACCAGCGGTTCTTCGCGGCGAAGGATGAGGATACGGCCATGAAGAGCGGGATTTGGTGGTCGCTGCTGACGCTCCTGATAGGCGTCGTGATATCAGTGGCGGCTATAACATCACGCGCACTGTACCCTGACATCAAGCCGGCGGAGGCTTTTATACACCTGGCTCAGCACGGCATGCCTGCCATTATAGGCAGCGTTTCAGTGGCCGCGGTGGCGGCGTTCATCGTGACGACCGCGAACTCCTTCCTTCTCTCGGTAGGGGTCAACGCAAGCTGGGACATCTACGCCCGCTATTTTGACAAGGAGGCCGGCCCCAAAAAGATGCTCTGGGTCTCAAGGATTTGCGTGCTGGCACTCGGCGCGCTGGGGTATATCCTCATCAAATATTTCCCGAACATACTCGCCCTTCAGATGTACGCCTACACCATGTACGGCGCCGCCATCTCGCCGGCTTTAGTCGCCGCGGTGGTATGGCCCGACAAAGTCACAAAGGCAGGCGGGCTCGCCTCCATGCTGGCAGGGAGCGTCGTGACTATAGCTATGGAGATTTTGAAAAAACATGGCTGGAGTTTTGCCGTTACATATCCGTCGGTGCTGCCCGCGGTGATATGCTCGGTGGCAGTGCTGCTGATATTTCAAAAACGAGAGGCAAAGTGAATCTCTATAATCTGCCGCTCACAAAGAGAGGATAATTCTTATGACAAAAATTTTCTGCAACGCTAAGATCTTTGACTGCACGGGCAGGGAACCGATCGAAGGCGGATGGCTGGCGTCAGACGGCCCGATCATCAAGGAGATCGGAAAAGGCAAGGCGCCCTCATGCCCTGGCGCGGAAAAGATCGACTGCAAAGGAATGACGTTGCTGCCTGGCCTGATAGACGCGCATATACATCTCAGCCTTTTCGACAACGATCTCGTGGAGATACCGAGGCGCGACTATCCAGCGATGCACTACGTGAAAGCGCTTTGGGTTTTAAAGGACACGCTGGACCAGGGATTCACGACCGCGAGGGACGCAGGAGGCGCCGACGCGGGCTTTCGGGTGGCGGTGGAGCGCGGCCTCGTTCCGGGACCGAGGCTGAAGGTTTGCGGAAAATCGATAAGCATGACGGGCGGACATGCTGACATGAGACTGTCGACAGAGTTCTCGCCTCCGACCGGGGCGCCTTTCTCAGCGGTGGTGGCTGACGGCGTCGCCGAGGTGCAAAAAGCCGCGCGCGAACAGTTAAGGCAGGGAGCGGATTACCTGAAAGTCATGGCCGGCGGAGGATGCGGGAGCGAGGCCGACGAGCCGGACACCACACAGTACACCGAGGAGGAAATAAGAGCTGTCGTGAGAGAAGCCCTTGCCGCGAACAAAAAGACGCTTGCCCACTGCTACTCTAACGCAAGCATGAGAATGTGCGCGGATGCCGGAGTTTACAGCATAGAGCACGGGAACTACCTGAACGCCGAAACGGCGCGCCATCTCAAAGAGAAGGGGTGCTGGCTTGTCCCGACCCTCACCACATATTTTTATATGAGCGAACACGGAGAAGAGCTTGGCATACCGCCATACTTCCTGCGCAAAATGAAAATCGTGCGTGAAAACGCGCTTGAGGCGGTAAGGATCGCGATGGAAGCGGGGCTTGATATCGGCTCCGGCTCCGACGTCGTGGGAAGCGGGCAATCGCACAAAAACATGGAGATCGGGCTGAAAGCGAAAGTCATGGGGGCCGAACGCGCCATAATTTCCGCCACGAGGGAAAACGCCAGGCTAATGAAGCTCGATGCCAAGATAGGGACCCTGGAGGAGGGCAAAGAGGCCGACATCATCCTTGTCGCTCAAGAACCGCTCAAGAACGCGGACGCGTTCGCATCGAGGGATAACATAAAACTGATCGTACAAAAAGGAAACATATATAAAAACAGCATTTGAAAAAACAACGCAAACGAGCGCGCAAGATGCCGGCATCTTGCGCGCTCGTCCGCCTCCGAGCTTTCCTGTGTTAAAATATGACCACAAGAAATTTTATTACAAACACTCAAATCGGGGGAACCAATTTGCCTAAGACGTCTCTTGCCGACTATGCGGCCAATAAGATCAGGATCATGATACAAGAAAATAAACTGATGCCTGGCGAACACATAAACATAGATCTCCTCTCAAGGGACCTCGGCATAAGCCAAACACCGATCAGGGAGGCGCTGCAGAAGCTGATCGCCGAGGGCATCGCGGTCTACAGGCCAAAAATCGGCTACTCCGTCAGAAACCTGACTCTTCATGAATACCTGCAGGTATCAGAAATACATCAGGTGCTTGAGACATATCTTGTAAAAGAGATAGCCAAAATGCCTTTCATCGTGGACATCGCTTCACTTTACAGCATAAACGAAGAGCTGAGGCGCCTCATCGGCGAGAACGACCGCGAGGGCATTGCGCAGGCTAACGACAGGTTCCATAGAAAACTTTACGAAAATTACCATAACAAGCTCATGATAACCCGCCTCTTTGATCTTTGGAACGAGGTCAGATCGCTGCGCAACATCATGTACAACAATAAGATGTTCACAAACAAAATAGCCGCGGAACATGAGGCCATAATAGAAGCGATAGAAAAAGGCGACCCTGTCGCCGCGGAAAAGGCTATGACGGCCCACTACATAAGCGGCAGGGAGAGCGCGATAATATCCTTCCCCGTCGATACGCGGGACTGACCGCGCAGGATCGCTGCGTGCCCTGCAATGACGGCGCGCAATCGGTGCGATAGCATGACTCCATATGATGCCGCCCAGAAAATAAGACGTAAAAATATGACGGACCAAATACACTTGTGAAATAAAAAAATACCTGCAACCCGGAATTTAAATCAAAAGCGGCGCAGAAACTCCTCAAGCGCGCAGCAGCCGTTTAACAGACCAACCTAAAAGGACCAGCCCGCGCCCGCCGATCTGTGGCAGCAGACATAAGCGCTCCCATGGCCACGCGGCCCGATGAAAGGATCTATCCGGATCATTTGAGAACTCATGCCTTGACATTGGGGCACATAGCCGTTTCAAAAATGGGAACGGCCGCGCGAAGGCACGTCGGCAAGCCTGATGCTGTCTCTTTGAAAACAGCTGAAATCACTGATATATTGCTTAAAATATTTGGTTATAGATATAAAATACTTTGAACTTGAAGTTTTGCTGATATAATAAAAATACAATTATTTTAGCGGGGTGAAATGATGGCCGAACAGATGGCTGTTAGCTACAAAAGGCTTTGGAAACTGCTGATAGACCGTGAAATGAAAAAGAAGGATCTTCAGACAGCCGCCGAGATCAGCCCTTCTTCGGTCTCAAAGCTTTCAAAAAATGAAAATGTAAGCATGGATGTCCTCATAAAAATATGTTCCGCGCTTGGGGTTCGTTTTGAAGACATCATGGAACTTGTGCCAGCCGCACGTCAGAGGCAAGGGGAAAACAGATGAATAACAAAAAGGAGCAGGAGCGCGCCGAGCTCCACCGCACCATATGGAGCATCGCCAACGACCTCAGAGGCAGCGTAGACGGATGGGACTTCAAACAATATGTTCTCGGGATGCTCTTTTACCGCTACATTTCAGAAAACATCACCGCTTACATAAACAAAGGAGAATGGGAAGCCGGGAACAAGGATTTCGACTATGCGAGGATCCCGGACAGCGAAGCGGAACAGGCGCGTGAGGACCTGGTTAAGACAAAAGGATTTTTCATTTTACCCAGCGAGCTTTTTGAGAATGTCCGTCTGCGCGCAAAGGATGATGAAAATTTAAATGAGACCCTGGAACGTGTCTTCGGCAATATAGAGGCTTCGGCGCAAGGCACTGACAGCGAGGATAATTTCAAGGGCCTGTTTGATGATATCGATGTCAACAGCAACAAGCTTGGCAGCACGGTAGCGAAACGCAACGAAAAGCTTGCCAAACTGTTGAACTCCATTGGTGAGATGAAACTTGGGGATTACAAGAATAATACAATAGACGCGTTCGGGGACGCTTACGAGTTCCTGATGGGAATGTATGCCTCCAATGCAGGAAAGAGCGGCGGTGAATTCTATACGCCGCAGGAAGTTTCCGAACTTCTGACACACGTTACATTGGTCGGGAAAACAGAAGTCAACAAGGTATATGACCCGGCCTGCGGTTCCGGCTCCCTGCTCCTTAAGTTCGCGAAGATCCTCGGCAAAGATAAAGTCCGTCTCGGATTCTACGGGCAGGAGATAAACATAACGACCTATAACCTTTGCCGCATAAATATGTTTCTGCATGACATCGATTATGATAAATTCGATATCGCCCTTGGCGATACCCTGACTGACCCGCTTCACTGGGATGAAGAGCCATTTGAGGCCATTGTCTCAAATCCGCCGTACTCGATCAAATGGAAGGGTGACAGCGATCCTATCCTCATCAACGATCCGCGTTTTTCACCGGCAGGCGTGCTTGCTCCAAAATCCAAGGCGGACCTTGCGTTCATCATGCACTCCCTTTCATGGCTTGCTGCAAACGGCACCGCCGCCATCGTCTGCTTTCCCGGGGTCATGTACAGAGGCGGGGCGGAAAAGAAAATCCGCCAATACCTAATCGACAACAACTATGTCGACTGTGTGATCCAGCTGCCCGGCAACCTGTTTTACGGGACAAGCATAGCGACCTGCGTAATGGTCCTTAAAAAATCAAAACCGGAAAACAGCACACTCTTCATTGACGCATCAAACGAGTTCGTCAAGGCGACAAACAACAACAAGCTGACGCAGGACAACATAGACAGGATATTGGATGCCTTCAGGACCAGAGCGGATATTGAACATTTCTCAAGACTTGTGCCTAACAGCGAAATAGCGGAACAGGACTACAACCTTTCCGTCTCCACCTATGTGGAGCAGAGAGACACAAGGGAAGTCACCGACATTGCCAAACTCAACGCCGAGATAGAGGAAATCGTTGCGCGGGAGCAGGCCCTGAGGGAAGAGATCAATAAGATCGTCGCGGAAATCGAGGCAGGCTCATGAACAGGGAATTCCAGTTTCTGGTTTACCGTTCCGCTAGCGAGGATGTATCGGTAAACGCGATCATAAAGGATGAGACTATCTGGTTGACTCAAAAAGCGATGGCGGAGCTGTTTGGCGTCCAAACACCTGCAATCAGCAAGCACTTGAAAAATATATTAGACGAAGGCGAACTAGATGAGGGAGTGGTCGTTTCCAAAATGGAAATAACCACTCCTCATGGAGCGATACCAGATAAAACACAGACCAAAAACGCTCAATTTTACAATCTGGATGCCATAATTTCTGTAGGTTACCGCATCAATTCCAGAAGAGCTACTCATTTTCGCATCTGGGCTACCGGGGTACTGAAAGAGTATATGACAAAAGGATTTGCTCTTGATGATGAACGGCTGAAACAAGGTAAAACAGCCTTTGGAAAAGACTATTTCAGAGAGCTGCTCGAGCGCGTTCGTTCCATACGCGCCAGCGAGCGCAGGATCTGGCAGCAGATAACGGATATATTCGCCGAGTGCAGTATAGACTATGACAAGAACGCCCAAGTTACACAGGATTTCTATGCAATGGTGCAAAATAAGTTTCACTATGCTATCACGGGGCAGACCGCAGCTGAAATAGTATATTCCAAGGCCGACCGAAGCAAAGAAAACATGGGGCTTACGACATGGAAGAATGCGCCGGAGGGCCGTATCCTTAAATCGGACGTCATTGTTGCAAAAAATTATTTGGAGGAGAAGCAGATAAGGCAGCTGGAAAGGACTGTTGCCGGTTATTTTGACTATATAGAAGACCTGATCGAAAGGGAAAACACCTTTACGATGGAAGAATTCTCCTCAAGCATCAACGAATTTCTGGCCTTCAGAAAATATGAAATATTGACGGATAAGGGCACAGTCTCGAAAAAACTGGCCAACGCAAAGGCGGAAGAAGAATACGAGTCATTCAACAAGACCCAGAAGATCATTTCCGATTTTGACAGGGAAATCAAGCGGCTCTTGGAAAAAGGAAGCTCAGCAGATGAGTAAATTGGAAGAACTGATTCTGGAGCTTTGTCCTGATGGGGGGGAGGCAGAGGGGTCAGACCTACACAATTGACAGAAAGGAAGGAGCCAGAGGGTGCGAAACACGGTGAAATAGAGCCACTAGCGCGGAGCTTTAGAACCATTAGCGCGCTCGAATAGAGCCACCCTGCGCGCTATAAAGAGCCACCCTGCGCGCTATAAAGAGCCACCCTGCGCGCTATAAAGAGCCACCCTGCGCGCTATAAAGAGCCACCCTGCGCGCCATAAAGAGCCACCTTCCTAAAACTCCTGTAAGATGAAAATACTGCTGCATAGCAGAAATTATCTTCAGGAGGTATAAATATGACTGATTATTTAACAATAGTCAGGGCTGATATTCCGCTCAAAATAAACACCTTGACCGTTTTAGATTGTTTTTTTGCAAGCCTAAAATCCCCACTTTTGCAAAATAAATTCCCCAGTGTCAACGCCGGGATAAAAAAAAGCACCAATTGGGGTCAGACCTACACAATTGACAGAAAGGTGTCACCGCCGCGATAAAAACGCCCCCGGAGCCACCCAGGGAAACTTGGGCGGCTCCAGTTCTTTTATCGATATGAGAGAAATACTGATTTTTCTAATGCATATGCTGTGACTGAAGCGAGATAAAAAAGGCCGGGTTTGTTTCTGCTCGTCCGGCTGCAATTAACCCTGCGTTGTCTTAAGCGGCTGCGGAAGTCCGGCGTTGGGTCAATTTTCAACCGGCGTTTGGGTCATTTTTATCCCGGCGTTGACACAGCCTCCTCGATCTTCTGGTTTCTGAGAGGACTGTCCGAAAGGTAGGGCGCCAAATGGACCTACTTATGTGACCGGGTCACAGAAATATTCGTTACCCTGTGTTATAAATGGGGACAGAACGGAAATAGGATGTGGTCACATGTCAGCTGAGAGCAGAAAAAGAAAAAAGGCAAAGGTCTTCCTGGATGAATGCGTCGCCTGCGGAGCGTGCGTCAACGTCTGCCCTGTAGGAGCTATCAGAATATTTAAGGGCATATGGGCTGTGCCCGACTCCGGCAGATGCATAGGATGTTCAAGATGCGAAGCGATATGCCCAGCCTCCGCCATAAGCATGGAGGTCTCCAAATGAAGACGGGAAGCAACTGGAAGGACAAAATGTGGATAGTCTCCCTCATTTACTTCTCACTGGGCCTCTTCAATATAATGTTCGCATGGTTGGGCATGCTCTGTTTTGTTATTCCCATGATCATGTCCATTTTTGGCAAAGAAAAAGCCTTCTGCAACAGCTACTGCGGAAGGGGGAAGCTCTTTACGCTTCTCGGCTCGAAAAAAAAGATTTCCCTAAACAGTAAACTCCCTGCATTTTTGAAAAGCAAGTGGTTTCGTTATGGATTTCTCCTGTTCTTTATGGTCATGTTCGTCAACATGCTGTTTGCGACATGGGCTGTATTTTCCGGAAGCGGGAGCCTGAATGAAGCAATAAGACTCTTCTGGACGTTCAATGTCCCTTGGGAATGGGCTAACAGGGCCGGGGAAGGCATCCCACTCTGGACGGTACAGTTTGCATACGGCTTTTACAGCCTCATGCTCACATCGCTTATGCTCGGCATAATGAGCATGCTCATCTTTAAGCCAAGGTCTTGGTGTGTATACTGTCCGATGGGCACAGCCACACAGATGATATGCAAGATAAGAGAAGGGGAGAAGCTGTAGAGATCACCTGCTGATGCTTTGAAGCAGCTTTTTATCGACTATTTTGATCCCGCCTCTGGAGAGTTCCACAGCACCCAGCACGCAGAAGGACTTAAGCGTCCTTGAAACGACTTCTCTCGCACTGCCTATGTATCTTGCGATCTGTTCGTGGGTAAGCGATATGACGTCGGCCCCCTTTGTATCCATCTCTTCCAGCAGAAAGTTTGCCAGCCTCTTGTCCACGCTCAGGAAGAATATGCGCTGTATGGCATCCATAACATCCGAGAAACGGAGAGCGGCGACCTTGTAGGAAAAATTTTCCACCCATACGTTCCTCTCCGCCAGTCCGGAAAAGAACGGGCCATTAATCACAAGTATCCTGCAGTCTGTTTCGGCCTCTATAAGAACTTCAAAACGAATAAGCTTCAGGACGCATGAAGCTGAAAGGATGCACACTTCGCCCGGCTCGAGCCAGAAGAGGGTCAGGTCCTTGCCGTCCTCAGAGAGCATATATACCCTGAGGGTCCCGGACCTGATCAGGAAGACACCAGCGCAGGAATCATCGCTCCCGCTCAGGCATGTGCCCTTTTCATATCTTATGTCCGAAATGTTGTTGATGAGAGCCTCCTTTTCGAGGCCACCCAGCTTATCCCAGAAGGAGAAACTCTTTTCCAGAAGGGATATAAGCGGTCCATTGCGGGTCAAATCAAACACCTCCGGTCATATTCCCAGCAGCCGCGCGGCATTTCCTCCGAGTATCATTTCTTTCTCTTCTTCCGATATATCAAGTGATCTTATCAGTGATATTTCCTGAGAGGGCAGATGCCACGGATAATCGCTGCCGAAGAGTATCCTGTCCGCTCCGTGCTTCTTTATTATCTCCTTCATCATTCCCCTGTCAAGCCAGGGTTCGACACAGTAAGCCGTGTCCATGTAGATCTCCGCCTACCCTGCCACCGAGTCGAGGACATCCGGAGCCATCTTCAGCCCGCCCAAATGAGCGGCAACTATCCTGAGTCCCGGGAAATTTTTTGAGATCTTTATCATCGACTGTGGCGATGCATTGAGTTCGCCGGGAAAGGAGTAATCGAAACCTACGTGAAAGACAGCGATCAGGTTAAGCGCCCTCGCAAGGTCGTATGTATATTTCACTCCAATAGGCCCACCGTCACACTCGCCACGGAACACGATTCCGAAGAAAACGGGCCCATCAGGAAGGAGCCAGAGAGGTCAGACCTACACAATTGACAGAAAGGTGTCACCGCCGGGATAAAAACGCCACAGGAGCCGTCCATGGAAACTGGGGCGGCTCCTGTGTTCATAAATATTCAACGCTACGGAAGTAAAGCATGAAAACCTCAGGGACCGCTCTGTTTTTTTTAAAACCAGAAAGATGACACAGCCTTTAGCTGCGCGTCCGATCAATAGACTTTGATTCACTGCTGTCCAAGATAGCCGGAATTTCCAAATGCCCTCCTGTAATAGCAAGGCTTTGTTAATCGTTTTTGGACACATTTAAAACTAGGTTGTCCTCTTTGTTTTTTCTGCTATTTCCGACTTAC